>CEUZ01257309.1_pt1 | contig 13901 bp, 13 predicted proteins | sample 361511 | NCBI WGS metagenome assembly CEUZ01 (sample SAMEA2622822, study PRJEB7988) | marine metagenome | biome: marine biome (ENVO:00000447); feature: surface water layer (ENVO:00002042); material: "saline water (ENVO:00002010), including plankton (ENVO:xxxxxxxx)" | depth 5 m
GGGTTCTATATATGAAAAAAAAATGGTTTAATGATTTAGATCCTTATCAAGGTGGAGGATCAATGATAGATAAAGTAGAAATAGATAAAACAACATATGCTCAAGGTTTTCAAAAATTTGAAGCCGGAACCCCACCTATAGTTCAAGTTATAGGTCTTGGGCAAAGTATTGATTTTATAAATGAACATAGCTTGATACAAATATTTGATCATGAAAAGAAACTCTATGATTATGCTTATGAAAAAATGATCTCAATGAATGATATAATTATTTATGGAAATTCTAATGAAAAAGGAGGCATTTTAACTTTTAATATTAAAAATATACATCCAAATGATGTAGCCATGATACTTGATCAAAATAATATTGCGATAAGAACGGGGCATCATTGTGCACAACCACTAATGAAAAGATTAGGCGTAGAATCTACAGCTAGAGCTTCTTTTGGAATATATAATGATAAAAATGATGTTAATATGTTTTTAGAAGGTCTTGAAAAAGTAAAAGATTTTTTTAAATAATGCAAGATAATCAAAAATCGTTGAGTGACTTTATCCCAGGAAAAAACTCGTCCTTTTATTCTAAATTTGAAGTTGAGGGTCAAATTATCCAAAAATCTGAAGACTCCATTATTGAAAAAATAAAAACTGTTATGGACCCTGAAATACCTGTAAATCTATATGACTTAGGATTAATTTATAACATTGAGATTGATCAAAAAAATAACATTTTAGTGGAAATGACTCTAACTAATCCTAATTGCCCTGTCGCAGGAACTATGCCAGAAAATGTTGGAAAAGCTATTTCTTTATTGGATGGAATATCGTCAATAGAGGTTCGTTTGATTTGGGAACCAAAATGGAGTAAAGAGATGATGTCTGAAGATGCAAAACTAGCTTTAGATATATTTTAATATGTTTATAATGACTGATTATGAAAGATTTAATTTCAATTTCCGATAAAGCAGCTTCTCAAATTAAAAGAATAATTTCTGATGCTCATGAAGAAGTTCTTGGCATTATTGTAGGAGTAGATAAGTCTGGATGTTCTGGTTATGCTTATAAATTAGATTATGCAAAAAAAGAAAATATTAAAAATTTTGAAATAATTGAAACAAAAGGTGTGAAAGTCTTTATTGAGCCAAAAGCCTCTATGTTTTTAGTCGGAAGCGAAATGGATTATGTAATTGATAAACTATCTTCAAGATTTGTTTTCAACAATCCTAATGAAAAAAGTACTTGCGGTTGTGGTGAATCTTTTAATATTTAATTATGGATTATAAAAATTACTATTTTAATTATATAGATTCAATATCATTCTTGTTGAAAGAGATTAATCCAGAATTAATTTCTAAAAGTGTAGATCTAATAAAAAAAAAAATAAAAAATAATAATAAAATCTATATAGTTGGAAATGGAGGAAGCGCTTCAATAGCTAGTCACATTAGTGTAGATTTTACAAAAGTTGCAAAAATTAAATCCTTAACATTTAATAATTCAAATTTTATCACATGTTTTGCAAATGACTACGGTTATGAGAATTGGGTTAAAGAAGCCATAAAGGTTCATTGCATGAATGATGATTTATTAATTTTAATAAGTAGTAGCGGCAAGTCTCTTAATATTATTAACGCTGCTAAATATTGTAAAAATAACAATATTGACCTTATAACCTTAAGTGGTTTTGCTAATAATAATGAACTAAGTAAATTAGGAAAAGTAAATTTTTATATTAATTCAAATGATTATAATTATGTTGAAATGGCTCATCATATAATTTTAGTTTGTATCGTAGATTTTTTTAAAAAAATTAAAAGTTAGTATTTTACAAAATATTTAATGTTATTTGATTTGTTAAAAATTTAAGTATATTAGATAATCTATTTGGCGGAGTAGCTCAGTTGGTTAGAGCAGAGGAATCATAATCCTTGTGTCGGGGGTTCAAATCCCTCCTCCGCTACCACAAAATATAAAAGATGACTTGGACAAATAAATTTCAACAAAAAAAAATCTATGATTTTTCTAATGAAGTTTTGGAAGAAATACTCGATAAGATTTTTAAGGCCAATATTGAAGAATTTGATAAAGAAGGTTTAAATAAATTTGAATTAAAACTATTGTTGAGATGGAATGTATATTTATCCATAAATACTTTTACTGATAGATTTTTAAGGGCTATAACAAATAAAAACAGGGTAACTAAAAAACAAATAAATTTCAAAAATTTATTTGATCATCATTACACAAATTTAATAGAAGTAACATTAGATTATTATAATAATAATAAATTAAACAATAATCTTTTAAATAATATAATTTTTATACTTAACAATTCTAATCAAAAAAAAGTACAAATAAAAGATACTAATAGGAAAAAATATTATAGAAAAAATTTGCATTTTTTTAAATTAAAGACTTTAATAAAATTAATAATCTTCAAGTATATCTATAAAATTAAAGAAATGCATGAGGGCACAGAAAAATTAAATTTAATCTTTTCTGAGAACAGAAGTTTTATTAACTATCCTTTTATTAAAGAAAACAAAATTTGTTATAAATCTAGATCAATAATAAGAAATATTGCTCAAAAAATTTTTATAAAAAGATATTCCAAATTTTTAACTCGTGATCAAAATAAAATTAATATGATTTCAAGTGTATTTGCTAATTGGATAGATCATTCTATACCTTTATCGATATTAGAAAATTTAAATGAAAGATTTTTATTTTATTATAAATTACTTAATTATTTAAAAATTAATACTTTTCATGCATCAACAGGATTTTTCACCAATGAAAATATTAAAATATTTTCAATATTATTGAAAAGAAAAAAAATTCGGATCATTGGACATGAACACGGAGTAACTAATTTTATTATTCCAGGTAAAACTAATTTCATGAGTCATTATAAAACTTTAGATCATTTTTTATATCCTAACGTTTTTCTATCATGGGGATGTGAAAAAAAAGGTGCTGACAAATGGAAAAATATTAGAAATTTTAATTTAAAAATCCTAGATGCTGGTAGTGTTTACTTGAATCACATCAACAAACTACATGATAGTAATTATACTCAAAAATTAAGATCAAATAATAAATCTGCTTATTTAATATTTTATTGTGCATCACAATTTAGACAATTTATGACTAATCTGGAAGAGATGACTCCTGAAGATAATTTACAACATAAAACTAAAGTATGTAAATTTTTGAAGAAAGTTATTATGAAAAAAAATATAAAATTGATTTACAAGCAATTTCCAGAGAATATAAATAGAAAAAATGATCCATTTTTTGCAATTTTTAAAAATGAAATTATAAAGAAAAAAGTGATTGTATCTCAAGAAAATTCAGTCAAAATCATGCATAGTGTTGATCTGGTTGTATTTGATTTAATAAGTACTGGCTTTGGAGAAGCTATAAGCATTAATAAGCCATCAATAGTTTATACTAATAAATTTGAATATAATAGGGCATCCCCTGACGGAAAAAAAATTAATGATTTATTTTACAAGCATGGAATTTTTTTTAATAAAGATAGTTCTGGAATAAAATCTATTAATGCAATAATGAAAGATACTAATCTCTTTCAGGAAAACGCTAAAAATCTTACAAATACTTTTAAACAGAAAATTAGTTATCCTATTAGTAAATCAATATTTTTAAAGAAAATTAATAATTTAATTTAATTTATAGTAAAAGCTAATTAAAAATACTTATTAATTTTGGTGTTTTTATTTTTTTGTTTTCAATACAAAATTTGTTAATTTTATCTTCAAAAAGTTCATAAATTACTTTTAAAGTTAGAGGATTCCACATCTGACTAGTCCAAATTCTTCCTGATGTATATGGAGGAACTCCTTTTAATCTTTTTGATTGACTGAGCGCATCTTTTAGCAAATCTGGAAAACTATCAGAAAATTCCTGCACTACTCTAGATGCATTTTCATGAATTCCATCATTTCTATTAATTGTTATTGAAGTTTGATGCAATATATTGCCCCCGTCTATCTCGTCAGTTAGTTCATGAAGAGTCATGCCTGTAAATTCAGGCTCTAACAAATATGTTGGCCAAAAATGGGTAGTATTTCCTCTGTACCATGGAGATAGACCTCCATGAATATTCCATTTATATAGATTTATTAGACTTAAAATATTTTTGGGTATTACATGACAACCATAAGTTATTAATACATCTGGCTTATCAAGCTTAATAATATCTTTAAGTTTTCCATTTGATATATCATCTCTATTAATTTTTATTATTTTATTAAATTTATTATTAGCTAACTCTCCCGATTTATTTGTAAAAAATTTGTTTTCAGCCTTTTCTCTTTTATTGAAGTGTAATTTGTATAAATTTTTTAATTCTAATGTCAGATCTTTTGGCGCTATCGGGACGTGATTTTCTCTCACTTCAATAATCCACAAGATTTCAAAATTTGTTTTAGATAATTGATCAGCTAAATAGCAGTGTCTAGGGTGATTACCTGTTATCAATACAATTTTCATTTTAAATATTTAATTAGTTTTTGAGCTAATATTATTTTTTTCATGATATGTTTAAATATATCAGTTTTATTCAGTATTAATTGTTTTTTTTACTACAACTTTATCCTTAAATCTTACTTGATTATTAATTGATGTAAGATATTCTCCTATAAAACCTAGTACGAATAATTGAACTCCAGAAAGAAAAAAAACCGAAATTATTATCAAGGGAATTCCTCTTCCTACATCAGGTCGAAAGAAATATAATTGTATAAAACTAAAAAGCGAGAACATTATTGAAAAAAAAGCTACTAAAACTCCAAAATATAAAACAATTCTAAAAGGAGAGCTCACAGAAATTAATGCATTTATTGCTGTGCTAAACATACTACTATAAGGTTCATGCGATTTACCTTTCAATCTTTTTTTCCAAGTGTAGCCGAATCCATAATAGTTATCAGATATAGCAAAAGGTAATATTCTAACAAAAGGTGTTTTATCATCTACATTAAGCATTTCTTTTAAAATCGTTTTATCAACCAACTGAAAATTAGAAATATGTTTTGGAATTTTTGAAGTTGATAAGATATTTAATAAAAAATAAAAAAAATTCGTTATTGTTTTCATAAAAAAAGATTGCTCCCTATCTTTTATAAAACCATAAACAATATCATACCCTTTTTCCCAGTATTTAACAAAATCAATTATTAAACTTGGAGGTTCTTGAAGATCTATTGGCATATAAAGAACTATAGCATCGCCTTTAGCATATTTTAATGCATTAAAAATTGATCTTTGTGAACCATAATTTTTTTGATTAATTATTACTCTTACATTTGAATCATTTTTTGCAATTTTTTCTAAAATATTCTGAGAATTATCTTTTGAACTATTATCGGCAATAATATGTTCATATTCATAATTATTTAATTCATTTTTAAATAATTTCTTTATAACCTCGCAGCAATCAATTATAGACTCTTCTTCATTGTAGCATGGGGAAATTATGGATATTTTCTTTTTTTTCATTTCTTTATTAAAGATTTATATGTCAGTATACCTATTTATATTATTTAGCATATGAAATTAAAAAGATCAAAAAATAAGGAATTATTTATTGAGGACCGTATTATATCAGAAGATGTAAAGTTTGTTGCCAGTAAGTGTTGTAAATTAATTACTAAATTATCCAATAAATCTATACTGATTACTGGGGCTAATGGTATCTTGGGCAGATATCTCCTTCATTCAATATTTGAATTCAATAGTAGTTTAAAAAAACCTTGTAAAGTTTATGCATATATTACTAAAGAAATTTCCAAAGATAATGATATTTATTATTTGAAGAAAAATAAAAATTTTTTCTTTATTAAACAAGATTTAACTAAAAATTTTCAAATTAGAAAAAATTTAGATTACATACTTCATGCAGCTTCTCCAGCTGATCCGAAAACTTATTTGAACAATCAAATAAGAACTTTAACACTAAATACAGAAACTACTAAAAAATTTTTAGAATATTGTGTTGGTAAAAAAACCAAATTTTTATTTTTTAGCTCTGGAGAAATATATGGTAGTCCACCTCGAAAATATTATCCAACCAGGGAAGACTATATTTCTAAAAGAGATCATTTGTCTATTAGATCATGTTATGCAGAATCTAAAATATTTGGAGAAACATTATGTAATGTATACAAAGAGACCAAGAATGTTAATTCTCTTATTATAAGACCAATTTACGTTATTGGCCCAGGTTTTAAAAAAACTGATTCTAGAGCTTGGACGTTTTTTATTCGTCAGGCAGTTTTAGGAAAAAATATTGTTATAAAATCTGATGGCAAGGCTGTAAGAGGCGCCTGTTATGTAGCTGATGCAATGATACAAATATTTAATATTTTGATTAATGGAAAAAAAGGAGACTTATTTAATGTAGGAAATTCTAAAGGAGTTTCAATTAAAAGAATTGCAAAAGTAGTTTGTAAAGTTAATCATAAAAAAATAAAATATAAGATTCTTAATGAAGAAAACTCAACCAAGGCGCCAATGCGTAATGTGCCAGATATGAAAAAAACACTTGGAAAATTTAATATTAAAAACTATTATGATATAGAAAGTACTATAAAAAGAACATTATTGTGGGCAGAAAGACAAAAATTCTAAAGAATTTGTTATAAATTTTTTTCATATAAAACTGCTTTTAAATTTCCATAATTAAATTGTTTAATTTTTTTGTAATCTACTAAGGTTTTATCGATAGCTTGGTATAGATTATTACCCGTAAAAATCCATTCGTTGCTTACAGGACTTATTATCCAACCTTTAGAATAATTATTTCTTTCCATCCACCTTCTCATATAGACCTCCATTCTGTCATTCGTTAATGGATCCATAACAAAAGAAGGATTTAATGGTAACCATATATTGTCAGTTAAAGCAATTTCTTTGCCAGTTTCTTTATCAATATACATTTTTTGAGGATTAAAAAATCTATATCTTCCAGTCTCAATATATATCAGAGGAGTATCTTCAGGTTTAATATAAGATAATATTTCATTATATTCATCTAGAATTTCGAATTTAGTATTTTTTAAATTATAATTTTGATTAGATATAGTTTTATATATGTGAATATAAAATGTTAAACTGGAAAAAGTAAAAAATATAAATGAAAAAAATATTGGTAATAAAAGAGATACTTTATACTTATCTAAATTGATTTTATTTATAACTAATATAAAGAAAAAGAAATATATATAAGTATGTCTAAACATATTTACATCATCACTATTACCAATTGCATAACTACAAACAGCCCATAATCCTGACCAAAAAGAAATGAGTAAAAATTTTTCTTTGTTTTTTTTACAACATAAAATCTCTATCATTATCCACGATAATAGAATGATTGGTATCCATATGACTCCAATAGAATTGATTCTTGTAGAAAAAAAACCACCTGTCCAAGAGATTGCATATTCTATAAAAGAATAAAAATCTGGTAGGTTGCCAATATTAACATAATAATAAGTAGATATAAAAATTATAGCAACAATTAATGAAACGAGGAAGCTACTAATTGTTATTACCTTTTCTTTGATTGAAAGTTCAGAGAAAAATAGTAAGTAAATTATATATGGAAATAAGGTGCAAGATACATAAAAAGCACTTTCTATTGACCACATAAATCCAGCGAGCCATATAGGAACAATAAACATTAATTGTTTATCAATTTTTTTATCACTCAAGATCAAAAGGGAATAACTAATAATAAATAACCAGATAAATCTTAAAGGTCGATCACTAGGAACAGCTGAAGCGTTTTCAAAATTTCCACCTCCACTTATTACATAAACTAAAAACCAAGTAATTAATAATGAGATTATATACCAAGCTATATTTTTGTTATTATTCCAAAATAATTTAAAAAATAGAATTCCAACAACAAAATTTAGTAATCCATTAAGTATATATACTTTTAACCATGGATCATTAAAGGGCATTAAGTATAAAGCTAAAAGGCTTAAAAAACCATATTGTGAAGGTGTGTCCCATAACAAATATCCATTTTGAGACATCATTTGCAATACTCCTATAAATAGTTGCCAATGTAACATCGCTCCTCCACTTTCTTTTAAGAAGTAAGAACTAGTGCTAAAAGACTCTAAGAAAAAAATTATTGAAGGTAAAAACCACCAATATTTATTCAATATTGAAATTTGATAATTTTTCTTAAAAAAAATAAAAAAAAGCAAAGTGATAAAAATAAAAATAATTATTAAATAAATAGGATAAATTATTTGTAAAAAATTTATTGGATCAAGATTATCAAGCTTAATTAAAACAAAAAAATATTCTAATTTCTTTAATAATAACTCAGTATTATTTGAAATAAAATCTAAATTTTTGAAAAAAAATTCATCAAATTTTATTAAATAGAAAAAATCAGTGGATAATTTAATAAAAGTAAAAAAAAATAAGAAGTGAATCAAATAATCAAACACTAAGAATTTTTTTAAAGAAATTTTCTTACAGATTAATGTTAAAATTAAACTTAATAAAAAGGTAATAATTGCTAAATAAAAATAACTAAAATTGATAAAAATAAATAAAAAAAAAACTAATGAGAAATAAAAGAATATATATCTGAAATATCTGATTAAATTTGTAAAAGATAAAAAAAATAGAGAAAAACTAAATATGTATATAAATATATATGTACTCCATTCTTTATCCTCACCAGAAAAAGAACTAATTAAATTAATTATAAAATAAAATGAAATTATAATTCCTGGCAAACCGAATAAAGTTAAAGGAAATAAGTTAACTTTATTAATATTAAATTTAAGCATTTTCTCTAGATTATTTGAGCAAAAATATATCCTTCTAATATCTTTTTTAATATAACTTTCTCATTTAGTATATATAATAGTATTGTTAGTAGAGATCTATTGTATATAATTATTTTATAGAAATATTAAATTCATACTAAATTATTTAGAGATGATTGTTGCAAAAAAAAATATTTACCCTGAATTTTTTTCAATAATTTTTTGTATAATTGCGAGTTTCATGACTTTGATATCAACCATTGGATTTGATTATAAATTAATTCACGTTTTTAATTCAATAATTTTATGTTTCTTTTTAATTTTATTTCCTTTTTTGACTAATAATTTTTTATTAAATAAAAAAATTGATCAATTTTATACTTCCAAAGTTTTTTTATTATTTATTGCACTGACAATCTTAGTCTTTTTAAGTTTACTGCAATTTGTATCTGGTTATAAAATGATTTATTGCATTTATTTTATATTTATTTTGCTGGTTTTGTATTTCTTTTCAATTTTAAAAAGTTTAAAATTTCTAAGTTTATGGTTTTTATTTTTTGCAGCTTTCTTTTCTGTAGTGGCTGTATCAGCTTATTATGATAACCATTATTTGCACCCATTAATATATGAACAAATTGCAACAGGATCATGGGCTCATAGGGATTCAGTTTATCATGCAAGTATTGCAGGAATGTATAAGACTTATTTTTTTGGAGGAACAGGATTAGATGGATTTGTTGTACATTACTATCATAAATTTTCCCATTTCATTTTTGGTATATCTAGCGCTTTAATTGGCGTTAACACATTAGAGTTTTATGGTTTATACTTAACTATAGTTTTTTTACCAATTTTTTTCTTATCATTATTTTATTGCATAGAAGAAGTTAATAAAATTTATGCTAATTCTCTTAATTCTAATTTAATCAAATTTAACGAACCTATTTTTTGTTTAGCTTTATTTTTGCTGTTTTTTTATCCTTATCCTTACTATTTATTTCCAGATAAGTATAATTTTCTACATAGTCAAAGCTATTTTTTGTCATTATTATTTTTTTTTATCATATTTGGTTTAGCTTTTAATTTTTTGAATCAAATTACAGTCAGGAATTTTTTTAAGAAAAATGATTTTATTTTGCAAAAATTTATTTTCTTTACAATATTTATTTTTTTATTTTTGATATTAATATTCAGTAAAGTTTCATTTTATTATGTAATTAATCTTATTATATTTTATTTATTTTTTAGACTAAAACTATTTAAGATATACTACTTTAGTATAGTATTCATTATTATAACTATTATAGATTTTTTTCTTTTGTTTAATTGGATATCAGAATTTAATCGAACGATTTATGCACAAGATCCAGAGCTGATAAGTATATTTTATTCTTTTTTTAAGGATAGAGAATATTCTTTTTTAAATGAATTTTTTTATATTTTTGCAAGTATAATATTTATAATTTTCAGAATAATTTATTTATTCTCGCACAAAAAATATAAAGTTATTGCTAGTTTTAATAACTTAAAAACATTGGACATTGAAATATTACTCCTCTTGATAGTAGCTCTGCTAATTATCAATCAAGAATACTTTAAGGGAATTCAAAGTTATTTTGCGTATATTTTAATCCTATCAAATATTCCGTTAATTAAAAGTTATTATAATAACCTATCATGAAAAATTATAAAAAAATTTTTATAATAATTATTTGTTTTTTTTCATTAGTTTTTTGTTTACAAAACTCAACCATTTTAATTGTTAAATATATAGTATCTAATTTTGCTATCAGAGATTCATTTTTTAAAGAAAATAATATTTATAATAAAGGAACTCATGAAGGGGGGACATATTATTTTGCTAAAATCAATGATTACAGTCAAAAAATAAAAACTTTTAATATCAATTATATTAAAGAAAAGTATGATATATTCAGAAATTTAAATCCCCATCAATCAAATTTTAAAATAGAATACCAAATATTAAAAAAACTTGAAAACTTATCAAATATTCAACAAAATGAAAAAAAAATATCTTCAATATATATTTCAAAAAATCTTAAAGAATACTGGAATATGTCTTGTGATAATTATATGCCTTCTTTTTTAGTTCCTTCTATTAGCAATATTGTCATGATTAATGGTTTGCCGTCGAGAAATAAAGTTTCATGTTATGGTCATGAGCTTGAACATGGTTATTCTGACTATTATCAAGTAGATAAAAAATATATAAAAAAAGATCTTACGAATGATCAATTATGTAAAATAGTCGAGGATTATAATCTTTCATATGTATACATAATTGCTAAACAATCAGGTATTATTAAGGACTATAAAATTAATTGTAATCAATAATTTATTTTATGTATACCTTGTCTAAATTTATTTGGTTTTTTTTAAATCCTCTTAATTTCTTAATTTTTTTCTTATTACTAGCTTTTTTTTTAAGATTATTAAAAAAAAATAATATTTCAAATATTTTTTTTATTTTTTCTTTATTATTTTTTACTGTAGTTGGAGTATTTCCTACAGGTAATTTTCTTTTATTTAAACTTGAAAAGAATTACCCCTCTTTATTAGAGGTTCCTTATAATTTAGATGGTATATTAATTTTAGGTGGACCTTCGAGCTCAGGTCTGACTAGTAACCATAACCAAGTTAATTTCAATGATGGAGGTGAAAGATTAACCGAGTCAACTTTTATAATAAAAAAATATCAACCTAAAAAAATTATTTTTTCAGGAGGTTCTGTCCATCAATCCTTTGAAAATTCACATGCATATGTAGCAAAGATCTTTTTTTCGCAAATGGGAATTGATGTTGCTAAAATTGATTTTGAGTATAAATCTAGAAATACTTTTGAGAATTTAGTTTACTCATTTGAGATAGCTAATCCAAAAAAATATGAAAATTGGCTATTGATTACCTCTTCATTTCATATGACTAGAGCCATTAACATAGCTGAAAAATTAGGTTGGAATTTTACTCCTTACCCTGTTGATTTTAAGGTTAAAAAAAAATTTCATAGCTACAAACCAAGTATGCATATCTTAAATAATTTTAATGCATTTAATTTAGCTTCGCATGAATATATAGGTCTTATTTCTTACTATTTTTTAGGAAGGACAGATAAAATTCTATAAATGATTTAAAAATAAATATAAATCTAATAATCAATTTAATATTAAGAATTATTACGATATAATAAAATAATAAAAAATTTTACTTTTGAAGAAAGAACAAAATTTAAAAATGAATAATATCAAAAAATTGAATTTAAATAAGACAAAAGAATTTGCAAAGAATATCCGTATCAATACTTTAAATATGATTACTTCTTCAAAATCTTCTCATATTGGTTCGTGCTTCTCTATTGCGGATGTTCTGTCAGTATTGTTTGTTGATGTAATGAAATATAACAATAAATTATTTAATGAGAAAACAAGAGATCGATTAATTTTTAGTAAAGGCCATGCTTCAGCAATTTATTATTCTGCTTTAGCAGAAGCAGGTTTTTTCTCTAAAAAAAAATTAAAACTATTTTGTGAGGATGGGTCTGATCTTTTTGGTCATGTTACACGAAATAGAATACCAGGAGTTGAAGTATCATCTGGTTCCTTAGGTCATGGTTTATCAATTGCTGCAGGTATGGCAATATCTATGAAAAAAGATAAAATAAATAATAGAATTTTTTGCATCATTAGTGATGGTGAATGTAACGAAGGGTCGACCTGGGAAGCAGCATTATTTGCAGGTCATCATAAATTAAACAATATTACTTTGATTATTGATTATAATAAAATTCAGTCATTTGGCAGAATATCAGAAGTATTAAATTTAAATTCTCTAGAAAAAAAATGGCAATCATTCAACTGGTCAGTTAAAAAAGTTGATGGTCACTCGCTTTCACAATTATCAAAAATATTAAAAAGTAAAAAATCTATCAAGCCTCAATTAATTATAGCCAATACAGTTAAGGGGAAGGGTGTTTCATTTATGGAAAATCAACTTAAATGGCATTATAAAAGCCCCAACAATAAAGAATATTTATTAGCTCTTGATCAATTAAAATGAGAAAAGAATTTATAAATAACCTAATTGGAAAAAGAAAAAAAAATAAAAATATTTATCTTTTAACAGGTGATTTAGGTTTTAGTATATTGGAAAGTTATAGAGATAAATTTCGTACATCATTTATTAATGTAGGTATTGCAGAACAAAATATGGTTGGTATAGCTACAGGATTATCTTTAGAAAATAAAAAAGTATATATATATTCAATAAATAATTTTTTAGCATTTAGAGCTTTAGAACAAATTAGAAATGATATTTGTTATCACAATTTAGATATTAAGATTGTAACAGTAGGTACTGGTTTTGATTATGGCACTGCTGGATATACTCATTTTGGCATAGAGGATATTTCAATAATGCGATCATTACCAAATCTAGTAATTTATTGTCCAGCAGACCCAAGTCAACTTAACTTTCTTTTCTCTGAAATTAATAGTTATAAAAAACCTTTATATCTTAGACTGGGAAAAGGTGAATCTACTAGCTTTACCAATAAAATGGCTTTTAAAAATTTTAATAAAAAAAAATATTTTGAGATTTTTAAATCAAAAAAAATAAATATCTTATGTTTTGGGACGATAGCTTATGAAGCTTATGAAGCTTGTAAATTTTTAAGAGAAGAATTAAAAATCCAAATTGGTTTAGTCACTATTCCTAAAATAGAACATAAAAAAAACAAATATTTAAGTAAATTAATTAAAGATTCAAATATATTGATTTGTTTAGAAGAGCATATTGAGACTAATGGATTTGGAAGTTATATTTTAGAGAATTATTATAATGAAATAAAAGATATTAAATTCTTTAAAATTGGAATTACCAATCGATTTAGTAACATAGGTGGCCAATCATATATGAGGAAAATCAACAAAATTGATAAAAAAAGTATAATCAAATTTATTCAAAAATTGATTTAATATACTTGTATTTTTATATTTTAATAATATTAGCTTGTATAGTTTATCGCGGGGTGGAGCAGCCCGGTAGCTCGTCAGGCTCATAACCT
>CEUZ01292184.1_pt1 | contig 13898 bp, 16 predicted proteins | sample 361511 | NCBI WGS metagenome assembly CEUZ01 (sample SAMEA2622822, study PRJEB7988) | marine metagenome | biome: marine biome (ENVO:00000447); feature: surface water layer (ENVO:00002042); material: "saline water (ENVO:00002010), including plankton (ENVO:xxxxxxxx)" | depth 5 m
GCTCCTAAATTATTTATCTTCAACCGGAGGCCAAATCCTCTCAGCCACAGATGGTGAACCTGGTGCATGTACGGTATAATTATGGATTTTATGTGTCCATTTATCATCAGTCAAACCAAGTGCTTCATGTTTTTCTTCAAAATTCTTTTGCCTTGCCTCAAGTGAGGTAAACTCATATAGAACTGAAAATTTTGCCCATCCAGCTGCAGAAAGCATTGTTCTCGCAGTGATGCATCCTGATAAACGAGCAATTGCTGGCAAGCGATGTTGTGTATACCATGAACAGACATCAAATTCATCTTCGATTGTTTTAGTCCTAAAGCTACCCATTTGAATAACGGGACCTGGTGTTGTTGCTGGTGTTTTTAAAATTGTTTCTGGTCCATCAACTCGCGATACAACTTGAAAAACACATGCTCTACTAGCAACCCTTTTATTAAGTTCTTTCAGGTTTGATAGAGCTGGGTCATTAACAAACTTATTGTTACCGGTGAGTGTTGCCACTGATGCTGATCCAACTAATTGGATATATTGTGAGCCCTGAGCAATATTATCCTGAGATCTTGGCAGGTTATCTCTTATTGACTGCATACCTGAGCCCTCTTTTGCCCCCGCTTTGTAATGCGCAACCCATAAACAGCCGGGTGAAGATTGGAGCTTTGGTAGATAGTCATTATGCATCCAGTCTAGGTAGTCTGTTGTGTCTTTTTTATTTAAATCATACCATATTGCCCAAATAGCATTATCCATTTTTCTTCCTCATAAATATCTTGTCAAAAATAATAATTAACTTATCAAAGTTAGTATAATATAATATTAAAAATAATTGAAATATTATATGGAGAAAAATGCTATGTCCTCAAATAACAAATTCCAAATGCTACATACAATGGTAAGGGTAAGGGATCTTGACAAATCAATTGACTTTTATACACGTCTATTAGGAATGCAATTATTAAGAAAAAGAGAAGTTCCTGATGGAAAATATACAAATGTATTTGTTGGATATGGCCACGAAGATACTCATGCAGTCATTGAATTGACCTATAATTGGGATCAGGAGGACGACTATGATCATGGAACGGCATATGGTCATATCGCGCTTGGTGTTAGAGGAATATATGATATATGTGATGAATTAGAAAAAAATGGAGTAAATATTCCAAGAAAACCTGGGCCTGTTAAACATGGAACAACCCACATTGCATTTATAGAAGATCCAGACGGTTATAAAATAGAAATAGTAGACTTAGACACAAGACAAATTTAAATAAACTATTTTTTATAAATTAGCTTTTTATAATTTTAGACGGGATGAATGAGGCTATTGTAAGTGCTGTTATGCAGATTAGAGATAAAATAATAAAAATTATTTCTATTCCATATATATCAGCAATAAATCCTGCAATAATAGTGAAAATTCCTGCACTGCCAACTTGAACCATAAACAACAAACTAATAACACTCCCAGATGTTTTCTCAGATGATATATCTAATGCCCATCCTTGAACAACTGGCCTGCCCGCATATATAGCAAATCCTATTATGCCTGATAAAATAACAATGAGAATATGGCTATTTATTATAATGTAGAATGGAACAAGAATTGCAGATATCATAAGTGATATTATTGCGATTATTTTCCTGCCATATTTATCAGATAATACTCCTGCTATTGGCCCAGAAAATAAACCTCCTATCTGCATTATGAATAGTGATGAGCCCATTACAGCTGGGCTTAGACCTTGATTTGTTACAAGGTATAAAGGCATAAAAACCAGGATACCATTCTGTGTCAATGTTCTAACGCCAGCAACCAAAAATAGTGGTATTAGCTGCATATTTCTTAATAAGATTCGAAGACTATCAATATAACTGTCTTTATCCTTGTCTTCTTGTTTAATTATTGGCTTTTTATCTATCGGGCCATCTTTTAAAAAAACTAATATTATTATCATTAATATAAATAATGGAACTGATAATATTGCAGATGTAGAATTCCATGCCATATATGTCAGCAAGGCAGCTCCTAGAAGCGGTGAGAGTGCATCGCCCAAACTTGCTCCTATACTATGAACCGACAACACAAAGCCTCTGCTTTCGGGATATCTTACAGATAAATACGTAATGGCTGCAGGGTGCCATAAACTAATTGAAACACCCATCAGCATAACACTAATAAATAACATGTAGATAGAGCTTGCAATACTCATTAATAGCAAGGCAAAACCTCCAATTGCTAGCGCATAAGCCTGAAACCTAGCATATCGACCATTACCTGCTATATCTACCAGTGGACCACTTACTGCATTTGAGGCAAATGTAGAAGTAAGAAAAACTGTCATGATTAGGCCAGCTTGCGTATATGACAAACCTAAATCAAGTGTGATATAGGGTAATAAAAGATAAATGGCAGCATTAACCCAATGAGTACCACCGTGGCCCATAGCGACTAGAATAGATGGTACTTGTGATTTAAAAACTTTTTTAATATTTTCCATTGTTTCTCTAATCTATTTTATACCCCTTAGAGCATTAACACGATCAAGAGAAGCGGACATAAGGAAACCAATATCTTGTCCCGCTAAGAAAAATTTAGCACCCATTTTTATATATTTTTTTGCAATGTCAGCGTCCTTAACGCCCCCTGATCCAAGAAACTTATTATGCTTCTTGCAAGCCTCTGCTACTTTTTCATATGCGCTCACAATTATTGGATTTCCAAAATCTTGAGGGCAGCCGCTTGCGAGTGCTAGATCATTTGTACCAATCATAATAACATCTATTCCCTCAACAGAAGCAATTTCATCAATAGACGCTATAGCACTTGGTGTTTCTACCATTGCTACAAGTAATGTTTGTTCATTTAATTCATTAGTGAGGTCAAAGAGATTGGGATTACTATAATCAAATTGAACTATTGGGCCGCCAACACCTCTTGATCCTAAAGGAGGAAATCTTGCAACATCAACAAGTTTTTGCGCGTCCATTGCAGTTTCTACATGAGGCAAAACTATACCCATAGCTGCATTATCTAGTAACCTTGAAACCATTGTATAACCGCCTATTGGAATTCTAACTATCGGGGTTATACTTGTCTTGATTGCCATCGCAGAAATTTGTGACACTGTCTCAGTTGACATTGCGCCATGCTCAAGATCCAAGAATAGCCAATCAAAGCCCGCTGTCTTCATCAATGGCGCGACCTCAACAACCCTCGATTGAACAAGGCCAATGCCCAGGGTTAAATTACCGTTCCTTAGTTCTTCTTTTGTGTGATTTAACATATAATTAGACCTTTGCAACAATCTTTTGAGATATTTTCGGCATTATGAATGCCAATGACAAAGCAGACAAACTTGTAAGAGTAAGTAAATAAAATACTGCTTTCAAGCTATAAATATCAGCAATTACACCCCCAACAATCGGAACTATGCCTGTCAATGCAGCTTGTGCTGTAAATAACATGCTTACTGCACTTCCAGACGAATTAATTTCTGATATATCCATAGTCCAACTATGAATCACTGGTCTTATTGAGTATAGCGAACATCCAGCCATAGATATAATGAGAATGAATAAATAAATATTTGCAATAAATGTGAGAAAGATTAGAAGAATTGCAGATATTATTAATGCATATATTATCACTGGTCTACGACCAACTTGATCAGACCAAGTTCCGACTATTGGTCCGCCAAAAACTGCACCTAATTGTATCGAGAAAAGAGAAAAACCTACTAATGCAGGGCTTGCATCCATGGCGCCAACTAAATATAAAGGCAGGAATACAGTCACTCCATTTTGAGTCATCGACCATAGACCGGCAAGCAGACATAATATAAGCATTTGTCTATTGCTGATCAGGGCTTTCAAACCTTGCCAATAATTATTTTTCGATGATATTTGATGAATAGATTCTTTTTGTTCTAGTGGTTTTAAACCTTTTAAGAGATAGAAGGCCATAATGATAACAGGAAAAGACAAATAAATTGCAGTCTGTTCCCAAGTTAAATAAAGTAAAATTAGACCTGCTAATGGAGGTGCAATACCATCACCAAGGCTTGCGCCAACCGTATGTATCGATAAAGCTAGGCCCCGATTTTTTTCATAAATAGAAGATAGATAAGGTATTGAAGGGGTATGCCATCCACTAACACAGATACCTATGAATATTGCAGCAATTGATAGTCCATATATATTTTCTGCATTACCCATTATGAATAGAGCTACTACTCCTGATAATAGGCATAGAAATTGAGCAGTTATAAATCGCTGTGTAATATCAATAATTGGACCACTTATGATGGTAATGGTAAAAGCGGCAATAAAAAAAATAGATACCATACTTCCAGCTGTTGTATAACTCAAAGACCAATCTTGAACAATAAAAGGTAAAAGAACAATAAATATTCCATTCACCCAATGGGTGCCACCATGTCCTAAGCTCACAATAGCAAGTGGTTTGAAATCCTTTATTTCACGAAAATTCTTTATTATTGGATGCATACTTCTCAAGATTCCTAATATTGGTAGCGGAGGAGGGACTTGAACCCCCGACACAAGGATTATGATTCCTCTGCTCTAACCAACTGAGCTACTCCGCCAGCAAACTTTTCACAGAAAATATAAACAATTATTACTTCAAATATGCATAATTGTATATAAATTTTATTAATTTAATCCTTTGTTTGTCTTTTTTGCAATCCAACCGCCGCCAAGGACTCTTGATAATGGCTTATTAGTCTCATAAAACACACAAGCTTGCCCAGGAGAAACGCCAAACTCAGGCTTTTCTAATATGACATTAGTGCTGCCATTGTGTCGGGACAAAAGACCTTTTGAAGGTTCTGATGATGACCTTACCTTTACATATATGGGGATTGTAATATTATCCTCTTCAAAAGATTTTTTTGGACCTAACCAATTTATATCCTGAAGCTCAATTAAATCGACTCCTAAAAACCTCCTTGGGCCTATAGTTATCTTTTTGGAGTCTCTATCAATATCTATTACATAGTTTGGCTCTCCGCTTGCATAACCAAGTCCCTTTCTTTGCCCAATGGTATAATTTGAAATTCCTGAATGCATAGCAAGTTTATTACCATCCAAATCAATTATCTCGCCGTGATCAATAGATTTCGGTAATAAGTTATTTACAAGACTAGAATAATGACCGTCCTGGACAAAGCAAATATCCTGACTGTCCGGTTTGTCAGCGATAAAAAGATCCAAATCATGAGCAATCTTTCTTGTTTCTGACTTTTCAAGATCCCCCAGAGGAAATTTAATAAAATCTAACTGTTCTTTTTTTAGAGTGAACATAAAATAACTTTGATCCTTCCTAGGGTCTCTTGCACGAAATAATGCTCTTTCACCATTAATATATTTGTTCGAAACATAATGCCCAGTTATTAAGCTGGATGCACCAAGTTCCTTTGCAGTCTCATACAGATCTCTAAATTTAATTTTTTGGTTACACCTAATACATGGAATCGGAGTTAACCCATTTGCATATGATGATGCAAAATCATCTATGACTTCATTTTTAAATTTATCTACATAATCGAGCACATAATGCTTAATACCTATCTTGTCAGCAACTTTTTTAGCATCATAAATATCTTGCCCTGCACAACAGGCACCTTTCTTCTTTTGTGGAGAATCGCTTTTATATAACTGTAATGTAACGCCAATAACATCATAGCCCTGTTTTGCGCAAACAGCAGCCGCTACAGACGAATCTACGCCACCAGACATAGCAACAACAATTCTCTTTTTATTTTTTAGTTGTGATGGTTTCTTCAAACTCATTTTGTTTCTTGCGTTAATTTTCTGTTTTTATAATTATTCTATTTAATCACGAAAATTTGTATATTGGAGAGGTAATTCAATTTCTTTATCTTTTATAAGTGATATTACATCCTGCAAATCATCCCTCTTCTTTCCAGACACCCGAACTTCCTCGCCCTGAATTGAAACCTGCACCTTTATCTTTGATTCTTTAACCATTTTTATGATAGTTTTTGATATCTCTTTATTGATACCTTGCTGCAGCTCAATACTTTGTCTAACTGACTGCCCTGCTGATTGTTCAATAACCCCCATTATTAATATTTTTGCGTCAATACCACGTTTCGTCAAATGAACTTTTAGCATTTCTTGGATTTGATTTAGCTTATATTCATCATCTGCGTGAATCTTTATATTATCTTTCTCAAAAATTATTTCACAATTTGAGTTTTTAAAATCATATCTCTGCGCTATCTCACGTTGTAAATTCTGTATTGCATTATCTACTTCAGAAGGATTAAATTTCGAAACAATATCAAAAGTTGGCATCATAGACCTACATAGTTATTGGTAAAAAATATATAAATAGTATTATTTATATAATATGTAATATCCAATATGACAATGATAATTAGTACTTTCAGACTAAATGCTAACAGTTCAAAATGGCAATTAAGCATAATTTGAATGATTTTTTTGTTTATATCTATAATTTACAGCCATGATTAGCCTAAATCTACTTGCCCATAATGCTTATTGGATTAACCTAAATAATGTAAAGTTTTAATGATTCGTTTTTTTAATTTTTTATCTACTAGTAATTATTCAAAGGAATTAACATGAGAGTGCTGCTTATTGAGGATGACCAAACCACCGCACAAAGCATTGAACTTATGCTTAAATCTGATAACTTTAAGGTTGATGTTACAGACTTAGGTGAAGAGGGAATCGATTTAGGAAAATTATATGATTATGATATAATACTCCTTGATATAAACCTACCTGATATGACTGGATATGAGGTCTTAAAAAACCTTCGAACAGAAAAGATTGAAACGCCAGTTCTAATATTAACAGGCCTTAGTGATACCGAAAATAAAGTTAAAGGATTCGGATTTGGAGCGGATGACTATCTTACAAAGCCTTTCCAGAAAGAAGAATTGGTTGCAAGAATAAATGCAATAATAAGAAGATCAAGAGGGCATTCACAATCAATAATTACTACTGGCGGACTATCAGTCAACTTAGACTCAAAAACCGTTGAAGTAAATGCAAAGAGAGTTCATCTTACAGGCAAAGAATACCAAATGCTTGAACTTTTATCTCTCAGAAAGGGCACTACTTTGACAAAAGAAATGTTTCTAAATCACCTTTATGGTGGTATGGATGAACCGGAATTGAAAATTATTGATGTTTTTATATGCAAGCTACGTAAAAAATTAATGCAAGCCTCTGATAATGAAAATTATATCGAAACTGTATGGGGAAGAGGTTATGTGCTCCGAGACCCCGCTGAAATGTTAGAGTCTGCATAACACTATTGCTTATTCTTCCTCAATCAATAGAGTCTCATCTGAAATATTGAAAATTAGTTTAATTCCCATTAAATTTAGAAGACTCTTGATATAACTATATTGTATATTTTCTTTATATTCTTCGTGAACCTTGTTTTCAATCAAGTTTGCTAAAACAGTATTTATTTTCTTATCTTTGGGCGTGCCTTTAATATATACATTTGAACCTTTGGTACCGAATAAGATTTCGCCCCCTATCGGAAATAAATCAACAATTAGCAAAATAAGGTTTGCAATGATTATTGCTTTACTTTTATTAATAGGAATTCCTTTATAAACTTCTTTTAATTTTAATTTTGTATGAGATAAATAATTACTTATTAACCCCTCAAACTCCAAGAGATCAATTTCATCAAATTTATTTAATGGATCAGAATAAGCAAATCTCATGATTTGTATTTGACAAGATATTTTATTTATACTCTTATCAATCAACGCTATAATTTCCTTATCCAGGATATCTGGATTATGCTGTATCATATCATCTTTTAATAATTCCAGGCCATTGAGAGCAGCGGCAGTTGGATTTATTAGATCATGAAAAATTTTCTTATTTAATTTAATACTAAATTTGATATCATTCATTTGTTCTGTACTTGAAATTATAATTAAAGCTACCTTTAAATTCAAAAACATTTATACGATTAATACAAATAACTTATATGATAAACTATAAATATGAATAATAGTAAATTAAATCATCAAAAGGAATTAACTGCTAACCTTATTGCAATATCTCAAAAAGCCGCAGAAGAAATATTGAAAATATATAAGTCTGACTTTACAGTGAAGTATAAAAATGATCTATCACCTGTAACAATTGCTGATAGAATTTCAGAAGAAATAATCATAAATGAGATAAGCAAGATTGAACCTGGTATTGATATTATTTCTGAAGAAAGTTACTCTATTAAAAAGATAATCCCTAACTCTGACTATTTCTTTTGCATCGACCCATTGGATGGCACTAGAGAGTTCGTAAAGAAGAATAATGAGTTTTCAATAAATATTGCCATTATTTATAAAACTAAACCAGTGCTTGGTATTATTAATATTCCAGCAAAAGAAGAGGTTTTTTATACGAGCAATTGCCTTGATTCATTCAAGATAAATAAAAATAATCTTCATCAAAAAATCGAAACTAGAAAATCAAAACTTCCATCTACTATGCTGCACAGTTGGTCAAAGATACCAGGCAAATTAAGAGAGGTTATTAAACAAAATAATATTAATAAAATTATCCAATGCGGTTCAGCAATTAAGTTTTGTCTTTTGTCTGAAGGAAATGCTGATATTTATATTAGAACTGACCCATGTTATGAATGGGACACAGCCGCAGGCCATGCTATTTTAAATGGTTCTGGCGGATGTTTATATGATATGAATGGCAACGCTCTTAAATATAACAAGACAACTGATGATCACCTAAACAAAGATGGATTTATTGCTTTAGGAAATAAAGTACATAAAAAATTGTTTCCTGGACTATAAAATATTGTACAATAGGAATTAATTTTATATTAATCATATATTATGTAATATATGTATAATAATTTTAACAATTCAGAATATAAAAATAACAATGAAATTATTATTCAAAAAAATAAAATTATTTATCCTAATATTATTCTTATCTGCATATGTCTCGAATGGCTCTAAAGCTGAGTGGTACGATGTACCCGCTGAAGGTAATGCTGAAAATGATAAATTTACAATTAATGAGCTAGTTCTCGCAGGGCACGATTTCTTTGGAACGGCCTCAGAGGGTCTCGCAACGGCCGTTGAAACATTAACTGCCTCATTGGGTAGACCAGATGCTTATATTGTTGGAGAAGAAGGTAGCGGCGCATTTTTGGCAGGCCTTACATATGGTGAAGGAAATATATCGACAAAAAATTTAGATGACCAAAAGATTTATTGGCAAGGACCAAGTATTGGTTTTGATTATGGGGGTGATGGTTCAAGAGTGATGATCTTGGTCTATAACCTCAATGCAATTGATGATATGCACAGAAGATTTCCAGGTACAAATGGAACCGCCTATATGGTTGGGGGCTTGGGTGGAAGCATTTTTTCAAATAGGGGTGGCATAGTTGTAGCTACAATAAAAACTGGTGTCGGTCTGAGACTGGGTGCAAATATTGGCTATATTAAATTTTCTGAAGAGCCTAAGTGGTTTCCTTTCTAATATTAGCGATTATGCATGCTAGAAGAATTCGTTAGAGAAATTGGCATCTATCAACTAATAATTGCATTTTTTATTGTTTTTATCGCATCAACAGCACAAAGTGTTTTTGGGATGGGATGGGGTATGATTGCCGCGCCACTTCTAGCTCTTCTAAACCCTAGTCTTATACCTGGGACGATTGTATTCCTTGGTTTCTTTGCAGCGCTATACCCAAGTATAAAATATTACAAAGATGTAGATTGGTATATTTTTAAACCCGCCATAATTGGAAGGATAGTTGGATCGATTATCGCAGGATGGATCACCGCATACATTGTTGCATCAGGGAAAATAGAAATTGTTCTTGGTTGTGTTCTTTTGGTGTCAATATTTATTAGTGTATTTAGTATTAAAAAAATAAAACAAAATGCTAGAAATCATTTTATTGCTGGTGGTATCTCTGGTGTGCTTGGTACAATAGTAGGCGTTGGCGGAACACCTATGGGTATTATATATCAAAACGAAAATCCTGTGATGGTTAGAGCAAATAACAATTTATTCTTTACAATTGGAAGTATTTCATCTGTGTTTATACTCCTGCTAGCTGGCGTTATGAAGTCATATCACATAATATATGGCTTTCTATTGCTTCCACCATTATTTACAGCATCATTTACAGCAAAATATTTTATAAAATACGGTAATAGAATATTGAAACCATATATTTTGTCGATATGTACGATTTCATCTATTATCTTAATGCTAAGAGGGCTGGAAGTTCTTTAGATAAAGATTACCTCATTTGCATTATTCTCTTACCATAGATAGTTCTGCACTAACATTATAAGATTTTTTATCAACTGATATAATTTGATAATTATTCTTACCATCAATTAATGTTATTACTATATTTTTACCAGCATCATTAATAAAGAGTATCTCTTGATCAGATTTAATTGTTAATTTATTATGGACTATAGGAATATTTGTCTCTTGGGTGTCATTGTTTGCCAGCCTATAGCCAATAGTATAAAAAACAACAGAAAAACCTATGAATAGCAATAATGTCATTATTAATACCGCTATTTTAAGAATTTTTGTGGACTTTATATCTTTTTCTGTAGTGTTTATATCGGACATGTCTAGTTAAATGAATAAAATTAAAAAATCTAATATATTAATTATAGCAAGTAAAACTGATAGTGGCAAAAGGTTAGATAAATTTATCAGCGAATCTACTGATTTAAGTCGTCAGAGAATAGCTAATATAATTAACGAAGGTAATGTAATTATTAATAAAGAAGTAATTACCTCAAAAAACTATAAGCTAAAAGGATTAGAAAGGCTAACTATAAATATACCAGAAATAAAAGATCTTGAACTAAAACCAGAAGCCATACCGCTAAATATTTTATACGAGGATGAGGATATACTTGTCATAGATAAGCAACACGGTTTAGTTGTTCATCCTGGTGCTGGTATCACTAATGGAACTTTAGTCAATGCAATACTACATCACTGCAACGGCTCACTATCCGGAATAGGCGGCTATAAGAGGCCAGGTATAGTTCATAGGCTGGATAAGGAAACAAGTGGTATTATGATTATTGCAAAGAATGATAAATCTCATATATCACTATCTGAACAATTCGCTGATCATGGCAGAACTGGTTACTTAGAAAGGTCATACTTAGCAATTATCTGGGGAATACCAAGAATTCTTAAAAGTAGAATTGAAAATAGAATCTCAAGAAATGAAAATGATAGAACTAAGATGAATGTAACAATGAATGATAAAAAAGGCAAAATAGCAATTACAGACTATGAGGTACTTGAAAAATATAATGGATATAAAAATGATCCACTTGCATCACTAATTCGTTGTAAGTTATATACAGGGCGTACCCACCAAATAAGAGTCCATATGGCGCACATGGGACACCCTATATTAAATGATAGCAAATATGGAAAAGGTTTTTTGACAAAAATGACAAAATTATCTCATGAAGACCAGGAAATTATATTAAATCAAAAAAGACATGCTCTACACGCGGAAATGATTAAATTTACCCATCCTTCATCAAAAAAAATATTAAATTTTAATACAGAATTGCCAGATGATCTGTTGCTGTTAAAAAATATGTTGTCAAAATAATAAAATAAGGGTATTTTACTTAGTCTTATAAGAAAAATACCTCAATAGAAAAGGTGAAAAAATGTATAGTTCAATACCCGTAATTACTGGTGAAGATAGCTTAGCTTTGTATCTTAAGGAAATAAAAAAATTTCCATTATTGACTCAAAAAGAAGAAATTAATTTTTCTCAGAGACTAAAAGATGATGGTGATACAGATTCAGCTCATAAGTTGGTTACAAGCCATCTAAGACTTGTTGCAAAAATATCTATGGGATACAAAGGGTATGGCCTTCCTTTAAGTGATATAATTGCAGAAGGTAATATCGGATTAATGCAAGCTGTAAAGCGATTTGACCCAGATAAGGGCTTTAGGCTTGCTACCTATGCTATATGGTGGATTAAAGCAGCCATTCAAGAGTACGTGCTTCGTTCGTGGAGTCTTGTTAAAATGGGAACTACAGCTAATCAGAAAAAATTATTTTTCAATTTAAGAAAAATCAAAAACAATATCCAAGCCATAGATGAAGGTGATTTGAGACCAGAACAAATATCTTATATAGCTGAAAATCTGGGAGTTACTGAAACAGATGTCGTCGACATGAATAGACGTCTAGGTGGCGACTCATCATTAAATGTAAATATATCTGATGAAGGTGATGGGCAGTGGCAAGATTTTCTTGTCGATGAAGACTCAGATCAAGAAATGTCGCTAGTTGTTAATGATGAAATGGATAAAAGAAGGAAACTACTGCATGACTCTCTAGCATGCCTCAATGAGAGAGAGAAAGCGATATTCATATCAAGGAAAATTGAAGAAGATCCCAAAACACTTGAAGAGCTAAGCCAAGAATTTAATATAAGCAGAGAGCGTGTAAGGCAAATTGAGAGTAAGGCTTTTGATAAAATTAAAGGCTTCATCAACCGTGCAAACTAACTAGCTTTTTTTGAATGAAATTAAGAGTGTAAGCATTACCATATATAGAGCGACGACTAGAATTTGTGCCTCAAGTTCAACACCTTTATCTATTAAATAACCCATCAAACCTGGTGAAATTGCAGTAGAAGCTATTACACCTGATGTTACGACGGACTTAATTTCACCTAAATACTTTGTGCCATACATTTCAGCCCATAATGAGCCCGATATTGAAGTTGCAAAACCAGATGTGATGCCCGCAAAAAGCATAAACAGAACCATAGCAACCTCTGTTTGCCCATAAGCTAAAATTATTGCTCCCAGCGAAACAGGTAATAAGAAAAATCTTGTTAAACTCCTAGCGCTCCATTTGTCGACAGCCCAGCCTGATAACAATACAAATATCATAAGTAAGACTGAAAATATTGGCATTGTGAAGGCATATATTTCTATTGACCAGCCTTTAACCATCATTAAATGGTAAGAATGGAAAAAAATGCCAGTTAGTATAAAAGGGGGAGCTAAAATAGCTGCCAAAATTAAATAAAAATAACCACTTTTAAGAACGTCCTTCCTACGATATTGAACCTCCTCATCAAGACCTGATTCAGATTTCTTATCGGACAGTGGTTCATAGACCTCTCTATCTTTCAATAAATAAAAAACATACGGCGCAATAATAATTAATATAAAAATGCCCGTTATTACCCATGCCTGTCTCCAGCCATAAAAAGCAATGAGGAATAATGCCGTAATAGGCATTACCATTTCCCCAAAGGCTCTACCAAGTATTGTGACGGCGACAGCCTTACCCCGCATTACTGTATAAGTTTTTGCGATAAAAGTTGACGAAGTATGAGTTGACATTCCCTGCCCTGATATTCGTAAGAGATAAAAAACAATTAATAAGAAGACTGCAGAGTTTATAAATGAAAATGCTATCGATGATAGTCCTAATAAGATAAGTACGCAAAAGGACAGATTACGTATCTTTATATAATCAACCATTTTACCAGTATAAAGCATTGTGAGCGCACTTAAGAGAGTCGCAATTGTATATAAACCACCATACAAACCGTGAGATAGACTTAATTCATCCCTGATACTTCCGGCATATAATGCAAAGTAGAAAGTTTGACCTATGCTAGCGGCAAATGTTAGAAAAAAACCTGCCTGTAAATAGCTATGGTTTCTTTTAAAAAATTCAAACATAAATATTCACTCCTTGAAAAATGGAACCATTGATGACCAAACCCCATCTCTCCGAAGCCTGTGAAAAACGGCTGCTGAAATATGTATAGCAATCAAGAC
>CEUZ01012198.1_pt1 | contig 13895 bp, 10 predicted proteins | sample 361511 | NCBI WGS metagenome assembly CEUZ01 (sample SAMEA2622822, study PRJEB7988) | marine metagenome | biome: marine biome (ENVO:00000447); feature: surface water layer (ENVO:00002042); material: "saline water (ENVO:00002010), including plankton (ENVO:xxxxxxxx)" | depth 5 m
GGAAAGACAGCCTGATCAAACGTTCGCCTTCATCGATAGATTGCTAATTAAAGAGCATCAATGTGGTCGAATAACGGCGTTAGGATTAGGCTTTGGGAAAAATGAAGCTAGCGCGCAGGAGCAGGCGAATAAAGCTGCTAATGATATCTCAGACTTAGCGATGACTACCCGCAACTGGCCCCGTGAAGTAGCGAATGATAGACCGCCTATTCTTGCGAGCCTAAAGCCTTCGCTAAATGAGCATCAGTACAAGGCCGCGGTAGCAGAGGTGGGAGCGTCAATAGCAGAAGGAAAAGTTTATCAGGTTTGTCTAACTCAGTCGCTGAGGGCCGACTTTGAAGGTGATCCTTTTCGGTTGTATTTAAACCTTCGAAAGGCAAATCCTGCGCCTTTCTCATCTTACTTAGATCTCCCGCGGCTGACTGTTATGTCAACATCTCCCGAAAGTTTCTTGAGAGTCGATGCACAAGGCAACGTTTCTAGTAGCCCAATCAAGGGAACTAGAAGGCGCCCCGGAAATTCGAATGAGGATTTGGAAGAATCGTTTAAGTTGGGTCGATCAGAGAAGGATCGCGCTGAAAATTTAATGATTGTTGACCTCGTCAGAAACGACTTGGGGCGAGTTTGTAAGCCCGGGTCAGTTGACGTTCCAAGCCTCTGGCGAGTGGAGGCACATGAAGAAATCTTTCATCTCGTTTCGACGATTACAGGACGATTACGTGCCGGTTGTGATGCCTTGGAGGCGGTGAGAGCTTCCATGCCCCCTGGATCAATGACGGGAGCACCCAAGCTTGCCGCGGTTAAGATTGCCCGAGACTTGGAAGTGGACGGGAGAGGTTATTACGCGGGTGCTTTAGGCTATATAGATATACGAGGGGGGCTAGACCTCGCAGTTGTTATTAGAACTCTGTTTCTCGAGAACGGGCATATTAAATTGCATTCGGGTGGAGGAGTTGTCGCGGATTCCACACCGGAAGGTGAGTGGAGGGAGCTATGGGACAAATTGGTAGCTCTTCGCCGTGGTCTGGGCATGTGAGGGTACCGGTTCGATGTGCGGTTATCAAAGTCGCGTTGGATTATTGGAGTAGGTTTGGATCGTAGGATAAAACTTTTGGCGTTGGACGTTGATGGAACGCTCGCTAGCGAAGGGAATCAAGTTACTTTGGCTACGAGGAAGGCAATACACCAGGTTCTTCAAACAGGGATAGTCGTAGCGCTTTGCACAGGACGTAGGTTTCGAAATGCATCCTACATCTTCAAGTCACTAGGTAAATCCCTGTACTCGGTATGTCTGGGTGGTTCTATTGTAAAGGATCCAAACGGGAATACTCTTCAAGCGATGAATTACTCGGGTAAGGACTTTGTAAAGGTCGCAGGAACAGTGCAAGCATCGGGACAAACTGTTGTGGCTCAATGCGATCGTCCAGGCATAGATTTTTTTATAGATGGCTCACGTCCCTGGAACCTTGAGACCTCTCGATACTACGAGGTAAATCATTCCTTTGCTCATTGGAGTTCTGATATCACCGAGGAGGTGACACTTGACGTTCTTGCGATCGGTTCTTTTGGAGATCCAGAAGAGATGTCTCTGCTTGCTGGTAGAATCAATGCGCAGTTCCCTGGAGAATTTACGGTACATGTGATGAAGAGTGTTGGGCCAAACTCTTCATATTGTGAAATTCTTCCCATTGGGATAGATAAGTGGGTGGGACTTACAGCTCTAGCTGGGATACTCGGAATAGCCCATGACGAAATATGCGCTGTAGGGGACGAACTCAACGACCTTGAAATGGTTAAGAATGCGGGTTTGGGCCTGGCTATGAGGAATGCTCGGCCTGAGCTTAAAGAGATTGCGGATAGAGTTGTTGGAAGGAACGACGAGGATGGACTGGTGCCTTTTTTGGAAGAACTAGCGGCTGCGGGGCCGGGGGGTGCATGTTAATCGAGCTAAGACAATAGGTATTGTAAATCCTTATCCGAAGCGGGGTCTCCCCCTCTTCTTGAATAGTGGTAACCTTGAGATTATGCGTAGGCCACCGATTGGAACACTGGTAGGAATTGTTCTCGCGCTCCTTCTTTACAAGTCGGGGTTGCTTGGAGGTGGTGCTGTTAAAGAGGATCGCTCCGATTACGATTCGGGTATTCACTATACCTCTCCGGATGGTGAAGTGGCTTCAAGGACAAGTGCAACCTATATGGCTTTTCTTGGGAAGTCTCGCAGGTTTGTTGAAGACGAGGGTATTGTTGAAAGACTGCTCGAGGACGAAATGATTGGTGTGCGCTACCAGAGGTTTCTTGTCAGGCTTGTTGATGGTCATCTAGTAACTATTGCTCACAACTTGGATATGTCCCCGCGCGTCCCTGTCAAGAATGGGGACAGGATTAAGTTTATGGGGGAGTATGAATGGGATGAACAGGGTGGCGTTATAAGACGGACCCACCGTGATCCTACTCGACGCAGCTTCGGCGGATATGTCGAACATGCGGGAAGGCGCTACAAGTAGCAGGCCCGAGTTTTCCAAGAATATTCGGGTTTTAAGTCACCGCCAAGCAAAGACGGGTTGCTCAAAATGGGCAACCCGGGTACTCCTTCCCCACAGACAGATTTCCCTTAGCTGATACAGGATAGCTGCAGTGGGTGCATGCACTTCAGTGTCGAGCATTGGAATCGCGATAACTTTATCTTTGCTTTCAGGGATGGTCTTTAAAATTGGTACTCCGGGGCCGTCCAGGACGTCAAGAGGAACTTTGTATACAGCCGCGACCTCGCCGGGGTCAGGCTTAAGTTCCGTGGCTGAGGGACACCACACGACGAAGGGCGAGATTACGAAACCAGATCTAGTTGGGTAGTCGTCAAGTCGGCCCAGCACATCTTCTGGTCGTAGCGAGAGTCCCACTTCTTCTTGTAGCTCCCGGAGAGCTGCATTTTGGGTTGTCTCGTCCTTGTCTAATCGTCCTCCAGGAAGGGCCCACTGGCCACTGTGTCGCCTTAGTTTCGTTGCTCTTTTCGTAATCAGAAAGCAGCCTCGCCCTTCTTCGTCAGGCAATAGAACTGCGGTAACAGCCGCTGGTCGACGCTCTTCAAGGGGTGCTTCTAGGGGCGTGTGTGATTTGAGACCTCTGAGACAACGTTGTCTTAGTTCGTTATTGAAGAGGTAGGGAGTAGACTCGATAGTTGTCATTTGTTTCATATGATAGCGGGCGAGTTTAAGAAGGGAGACTGGGCCTAGGTTTATGTTCCTTCGTCTTTTAAATAAACTCTCAGGAAACTCTGCGAATGGCGATGGTATCGCTATCTGTTTCTGGCACGAAATTTGGAACTAGAAACGCAAAAGTTCCCCTGGAGCTAGTGTTTCAAATCTAGGAAGTAGAGCTAGATTATCGAAGCAGATCCCTTAGAAAATTGGAGCCCTATAACAATTTATTTGGCGGTACCGGGACTCCGCCAAGTACTGAAAGAGTCAGGTGTGGAAACAGTAGAAGCCGGGGAAGAAAACACGGATGTAGATGAGTTGTCCAATGAGGAGAGTCCTGAAAAACTTAGAGGCTTTGGGGTCAACGCGGGCATTGTACAGGACATTCGTGAACGATATGAGGATGACCCTGGGTCGGTAGATGCTAGCTGGGCTAGCTTTTTTAACCCTTCAACTGAAACCGTCGACAAACCTTTTTCCGTTCCACTCGGAGGAACAGTTCCGGCAGCTTCTGAGTCCGCACGTGTTTCTGATCCACAAATCGCGGATAAGCAGGCCCGCGCTCTCCGATTGATTCATGCTTTTCGGGCTCGGGGTCATCGGATTGCTGACACAGACCCTTTAAGCGGCGAAAACGATTATTTTCCGGAACTTGATCCGGCGCATTATGGGTTTGGGACGGAGGATATGGAGACTCTCATGCTGGCCGGCGATTTGCCAGGCGGGCCAATTCAACCCCTTTTTCAAATCCTTGATCGTTTGAATGCAACTTACTGCCGATCTGTTGGGGTGGAATTTCTGCATATTCAGGATCCGGGGCGAAGACAGTGGTTGCAAAAAAAAATGGAAGAATCTCGAAATACTTGTGACCTATCGGCAGAAGAGCTCTTGAGAGTTCTCGAAAAACTTTCGGCGGCTTCTCTTTTTGAACGGTTCCTTCACACAAAATTCATCGGCCAAAAGCGGTTTTCTTTAGAGGGAGCAGAATCCCTCATTCCTCTCCTGGATACACTCGTCGAAGAATCGCCAGGTCAGGGTGTTCGCGAGCTTGTGATTGGGATGGCTCATAGGGGACGTTTGAACGTACTTTCGAACATTCTCGGGAAGTCACTTGAAAGCATATTTTCGGAATTTGAGGATGTTGAACTAGAAGAAAGCCCTCACGGATCAGGTGATGTTAAGTACCACAAGGGGTACTCGAACGATAGGCGTACGTTAAATGGAGCACGGATCCATCTTTCTCTTACGGCCAATCCTTCTCATTTAGAGGCAGTAGATCCCGTTGTTGAGGGGCGTACGAGAGCTAAACAGGTCCGCGCGAGAGATGAGGGCGGTCACTCCATCATACCCATACTTTTGCATGGCGATGCAGCATTTTCAGGCCAGGGAATGGTAAGCGAAACGTTAAATTTGTCTCACCTTGTAGGTTATTCAACTGGAGGAACAGTTCACGTCATTGTAAATAACCAAATAGGATTCACTACAACACCGAAGGAGGCTCGTTCAACACTGTATTGTACAGATGCGGCGAAGATGGTCCAAGCTCCTATTATCCATGTGAATGGCGATGACCCAGAGGCAGTTGTCCATTCTGCAAAACTTGCACTGGAGTACCGCCAACGCTTCAGTGATGATGTCGTAATTGATATGGTTTGCTATCGGAGGCATGGGCACAATGAAGGAGATGATCCCAGTTTTACCCAACCACTTATGTACGACAAAATCCGGTCGATGCTGCCAGTCCGCCAAAAGTTCACTCAATATCTAGTAAAAAATGGCCTCCTGTCAGAAAAGGATGTGAGTCGAATCGAGGGTGATTTAAATGATCAACTACGCGAAGCGCTCCAAGTAATTAAGACGACCCCTCCGAAGTTGGATGAGCCTTACGAGCCGCGAGGGCCGTGGTCGGGATTTAGCAGAGACTTGCCGGACGGACGAGTTGACACTCGAGTTGCAATTGACACGTTAGATTTTTTAGCCAAAAAATTGGGGACCGTAAGGGAGAATTTCGAGATTCACCCGAAGCTTTTAAAGCAGTTAAAAAAGAGACAAGAAATGATTTCGGAAAAAGCCCTGATCGATTGGTCTACTGCTGAGTCTCTCGCTTTTGGCAGCTTGTTAATCGATGGGACTCCAATTCGTTTGTCTGGGCAAGATAGCTGTAGAGGCACTTTTTCGCAGAGGCATGCAATTTTGATGGACCGAAAAACTGGAGAAGAGTACGCCCCCCTCTCAAACTTGTCAGAAACTCAGGCGCGGTTCGAGGTGTACGATAGTCACCTGTCAGAAGCAGGAGTTTTGGGATTTGAATATGGTTACAGCCTTGCTGATCCTACTACTTTAACAATCTGGGAAGCACAGTTCGGTGATTTTGCTAATGGTGCGCAGGTTATCATCGATCAGTTTATAAGCTCGGCTCACTCCAAGTGGAGTCGCATGAGCGGTCTCGTGATGCTTTTGCCACATGGGTACGAAGGACAAGGACCGGAACACTCGAGTTGCAGATTGGAAAGATTCCTGCAGCTTTGCGCGGAAGACAATATGCAAATTGTAAATTGCACTACTCCAGCTCAATATTTTCATGTACTAAGGCGGCAAATGAAGCGGAGTTATCGCGCTCCACTAATTATTGCTACACCCAAGAGTCTTCTACGCGCGCCCGCTGCTGTGTCAAAAGTAGAAGATTTATCGGATGATGAATTTCATCGCTTAATTGACGATCAGTTGGTGACCAATCCAGATAACGTTGAAAGGTTAATATTTTGTAGCGGAAAAGTGTTTTACGATTTATTAAGATTTAAAAAAGAGGAGTTGTCATCTCATGATCAGTCACGGGTAGCAATCATAAGAATCGAGCAGTTGTACCCCTGGCCACAAGTCGAGCTCTCGGAGTTAATACAAAAATATCGAAAAGTAGAACAGGTTCTCTGGGTTCAGGAGGAACCTGCCAATATGGGTCCATGGTCTTATTTACGAGAACTCATCACTGAGTCTTTTCCGACCGGCCTGAATCTGAAGTGTTCCTGCCGAGCTGCGAGTGCCAGCACGGCAGTTGGTTCCCTGCGTATCCACAAGCAAGAGCAGAAAGCATTGGTTACGAAGGCCTTTGCAAATATGAAAAAAAATGACATTTAATTCACGACCAGTTTTAATGAGAACAGCGAGATGAACGAGGTAGAGGCTTTAGGATGTTGAAAATAAAGCAAGTGATTCCTATTTCAACTTTGCTGTTGCTGTCAGTCGTTACGGGCTTTGCAATGGGTCGAAGCGGTAGCGCAGAAATCAACTGGAAAGTTGATCAAATCGATCGCAACTTGCGCGTCCTTGCCGAAGCGGTGGGAGTTGATTTGGGAACACGCGATATCGTAGGTATAGACGTTTCAGAGTCTCCTTTTTTGGGCCCCGAGGAAGCACCCATTACCATCGTAGAATTTTCGGACTTTGAATGCGGCTACTGCAGGAAAGTCTATCCAACTCTTTTGCAGATTCGAAACGAATACGATAGTGAAGTCAAGATTGTCTTTAAGCATTTTCCGCTTAGTTTTCATAAAAACGCTTTACTTGCTCACCGCGCCGCGATTTCAGCTGGAGAACAGGGGAAATTTTGGGAGATGCATGATTTAATATTTGAGAACTTCAAAGATTTGTCGAGAGAAACAATGCTAGAGTATGCAAGTAGGTTAAATCTTGACTCTCCACAATTTGAGGAAACTCTCGACTCTCAAACGAGTAAAGATTTAATAGATCGAGATATCATTTTAGGCCGTGACAATGGAGTGACTGGAACGCCTGTATTTTTTGTAAACGGGAGAAAACTGGTAGGAGCTCAACCGTTTTCTGTTTTTAAAGAAGAAATCGAACGAGCACTCCGTGATGCGGCGTGATCTAATCCTATTTATGGATTTCGAGAAAGATTCTTAAGTAACTTTCAGCCAGGAAATAATTTCAGCGCGAGATGTCTGCGCAAGGCGTTCATCACTGTCAAATCGTTCAAGTGCTTGCTTTAATGCTCTCCGGCCAGACGGCACTGAGGTGGTCTTAAAAAATTCTTGGACGTCTTTCTTATACCGAATGCTCCCAAGGCACGGGAGCGCGTCGATGGGACGCGTAATTAACATGGCCGGCATTCTTCTCTCCAATTCTGACCAATTATCCTTGATGAACAACCATGTTTTTTCTCTCGCTTGTGAGTTGTGAAGAAGTCGGGACAAGAGTATCGCTACGTCCTGGGTATCAATTCTATCTCCGAGCAGGGAATTTAAGGTGTCCTCAGTTAAGGTTTTATCTCTAAACGATGTTAGTCCCAAGAGCATTTTTCGGCGGATTTGAGGGTTTTTTGTAGATGAAGCTCTTTTCCAAAACTTTTCGTAAAGTTCATCCGAACCATGTCGCGCGGCCACATCGATGACATCGTCGATGAGGTTCGGATCAAGCATGTAGTCTTCCCCAATATATCGATTGCATAGCTCGCTAGCTTTTAATACAAAGTGTTCGTTTTCTCCGATCTTTGCCACCAACTTGAAGAGTGAGGCTCTAGAAAGACTTTCGAGGTTATTTTTAAGTTTTCGTGTTAACCCGGTCTTCCTTAAAGGCTTGGCAAAACATGTAGAAATACGCTCCGCAAATTCGATAGTCTCCTCGTTTTTCAGAAGTAATCTGTCTTTTATGAAGCCCAATGGCTGCGCGCATGTTGCTAAAACGTCGGGGTCGGTCTCGTCACCACGCGTAGTTACCAGGTCCAAATAAGTCGCAATCGAGGCATGTCCAGCTCTTACGATTGCCCATTGATGGTCTAAGAGCCCCTGTCGTTCCAGCGAAGGAAGTCGATCAAAATTTTTAGTAATATTCGAAAGTTCTGCAGTGTCATGCAAAACTCTAAAGAAGCCGCTTTCGTTCGCGTTTCCGTAGATAAAAGATGGATTTCTTTCAGGTATTTTCAGCGTTGCCGTCTTGGTTTTGATTAATTTTTTTACTTGTTTTTTCTTTCCAAATCGGCCTATCCACGGAATAGGCCAGACTTCTCCTTGTAAGGATTTGCCTTTCCTTTCCTTTTGAGCGAAGGGTTCCTGAGAAAATTGGAGAGTTGTACCTTCAGATCTGACTTTACGGCTCATGCTTAGAAGAGGAAAACCTTTAGTCGTGATCCATTTTTGAACGATAGGCCCAACCGGAAATCCAGAAGCTTCGGACAGTGCCTGCCAAAGATCTGAAGCGACGGTATTTCCTTCACGATGTCGTGAGATGTAGGTCCGAACTCCTTCTTGAAAGACAGACGGTGATAAATAGGTCTCGAGCATGCGAACTACCGAAGCACCTTTTTCGTATGTAATCACATCGAAATTTTCAGTAGCTTCATCTGGAGTTCGTACTTTTGTATATATTGGATGACTAGAGCGAAGGGCATCTGTGACAAGAGCTGCCGATCTGTAGTGTTGAAAATCGTGCCACATTCTCCATTCGGGTTTCCAGGAATCAACGATCTTGAAGGCCATCCAAGTTGCGAATGCCTCATTGAGCCACAAATCATCCCACCACGACATTGTGACGAGGTTTCCGTACCACATGTGAGCGAGCTCGTGGCAAATTACTTCAGCTACTCGTTTCTTTTCATCCATGCTGGAAGTGTTCGGATCTAGAAGGAGAAGAGTTTCACGAAAAAAAACTGAGCCAGCGTTTTCCATAGCTCCAGCTTCAAAGTCCGGAACTGCGACAAGGTCAAGTTTTTCATACGGATACGGAATAGCAAAGTAGAGTTCCAAGAGAGAAAGCGTTTCTTTTGCCACATTTAGAGCGAAGTCGCAGAGGTCTTCTTTTCCCTCCACGTGCCATACCTTAATTTCTGTTTCACCCGAGTAAGCTGTTTTTGAGGAACGCAAGTCTCCCACGCCGAGAGCAAAGAGATATGTTGACAGTGGTGGAGTTTCTTTAAATCGGACAGTTTTCCGATTTCCTTTTTTTTTGATTGTTTTTTCGATAGATGAATTTGAGATGACCGTATGACTCGCTGCTGTGGTTACCTCTAGAGCGAGACGAATTTTCATCGAGGGCTCATCAAAGCATGGGAAAAATCTGCGTGCATCAGCTGCCTCCAGCTGAGTAAACGCAAAGCGTTTGTTGCCTGCTTTTGCCAAGTAGAGTCCTCGAAGGTCTTTGCGAAGCTCTCCGTTGAACGACATTTGTAATTCTATTGAACCGACTGGAAGTGGTTTTTCAAAAGTTAGAAGAAGTCTTTGGTTTGGAAGATTTTGTTCTAGGGTTCCTTCGATGTCTCCATTTTTCGAACTTACTCTTGGACGATTGACTTTCAACCCATCACAGTGAAGTTCTATGGTCTGACGAGAACTCTTAATCTCTAGTCTGTACGTTACAGTTCCTTTGAACTTGTCACTTTTTTCTGGATCAACGGTTACCGATACTTTTGCTTGGCGAGGAACAACGGAAGACGAGAGTCTATACCTCGATCTGCGTTGGTTTTGATTCGATCCGTGTTTTTGTTCGTTCTTCTTCGTTCCCACTGCTTTTCTCCAGTTATATAATAGTCAGTGTAAGCTAATAGAGGCTCTAGTTGGAGAGATAGGTATATTTAGATTCTGTAAAAACGCTCAGCATGAAGATCCGGGAAAATAGGTTAACTTTGATAAGAGGTGGGTAGCTAATGCGCGAGACATTTTCGAGCAGTTCTGGTTTTGCACTAGCGGCTATAGGTTCCGCGGTCGGCCTAGGCAATATGTGGAGATTTTCCTATCTAACGGCCGAATACGGCGGTGCAGCATTTCTTGTCCTTTATATCGCTCTTACTGTTTTTGTAGGCATACCGGTCTTATTGGCGGAGCTAAGCGTCGGGAGAGGAGCAGGAAAGGGTCCAATTGACGCGATGAAACATTTTGGAGGAAAACGATGGTCTCTTCTAGGTGTTTTGTTCGTAGTTACTGGCTTCCTAATACTTTCTTACTATAGCGTCATTGCTGGTTGGACAGCGAGGTATGGTTGGGAATCTTTAGTAGGTTCGTTGCCAGATAATCCCGCGAGTCATTTTGAACAAATATCTCAAGGGATTCCAGCGGTTATTTGGCATTTAGGCTTTATGGCCATAGCTGTCACTATTGTGGCCTCAGGTATTCGAAAGGGGATTGAAAGAACCTCTTTAATTATGATGCCGATTCTATTCATTGTTGTATTAGGAATTGCTTTTTATGGCTCTACGTTAGATGGGGCCGCTTCGGGGTATCGGTACTACCTCGATTTAAACTGGAAGGCTGCTCTCCGAATAGAAGTATTTACGGCAGCCGCTGGCCAGGCATTTTTCAGTCTATCGCTTGGGATGGGCGCAATTCTAACGTATGCAAGTTATTTAAAGAAAGAGGAATCAATAACGCGACACGCACTTGTAATTGCCGTAGCAGATTTTGGCGTTGCTTTTCTTGCAGGTTTAATGGTCTTTCCATTGATCTTTGCGCTGGGTCTCTCGACACAGATTATTGGAACTGTCGGAACCGAAAATGATGTCGGTAGCATAGGAGCACTATTTATAACTCTTCCAGAGGCCTTTAAAACCATGGGATCTTCGGGGTACTGGATAGGAACTCTGTTTTTCCTTGCTCTTTCTTTAGGAGCATTGACTTCAGCTATTTCTATTCTGGAAGTTAATGTTACAAGTGCAATGGAGTTACTCTCCTGGTCGAGGAAAAAAGCAGCATTATTGAGTGGTGTATTGATTTCTTTAGTTGGCTTGGCACCGGCGTGTAGAATAGAGATTCTTGGCATTATGGATGCATTAGCGGGAAATCTTTTTTTAGTCGTGGGAGGTTTTGCTCTATCGGTTTTTGTTGGCTGGAAATCTATAGAGTCTATTAGAAATGTTGACCTCTCCCCTCGATTACGAATGATTTGGATTTGGCTTATACGTGTGCCTGTTCCTATAGTGCTATCAGTAGTTGCTTTTTATAGCGTGATGAATCTATGATCTCTCTTTCTTTGGTTTCCCTCTTAGGAATATTTTTATCCTTTTTATCGTTTCTTTTTTTTCTCCCAGGCTTAGGTTTTTTAATCCTCTTCGTAAGTTTCGGGTTGACGATCTTGTCAGGCTATCTTGGTCTTGGAAAGTCAATAAAGTTACTCGAGAGATCAAACATTTTAGAACTCCTAACCTCGTCACTACATGCCGGAATAGACGGCTTATTATTAGGTATTTTTCGGATAAGTTTGAGAAGGATAGCCCCCAGTCAATTTTTCAGGATTCGTCACGAGTTAACGATAATGGAATCTGTAATAGAGAAGGAGGGTTGGAAAAATGATCCCCGCGGCTATTACGGAAAGAGTCCTACCGCACCAAGGTTCGTATCCTCAACCAAACAGAAATGTGGTAGTTTATTATATCAGCACCTTCAAAGCGACAGTACCTATGTCCCTCACTCTTTTTTTCCAGGTTCTGAAAACTGGCTGTCGCAAGAAATTCACCGCACTAACCATGCTTGGTCAATGGTTCATGAAGAAGTCAGCCGGCCATGGGTGGTGTGCGTGCACGGGTTTGGTTTAGGTCGCCCCTTTCTTGACTTTAGGATGTTCGATGCTCATTTTCTGCACTCTGTAATGGGGTTTAACTTACTTTTCCCGATTTTAAGTTTTCATGGTCCTAGGGCACTGAATTTTCGAAGCGGAGATGGATTTTTTACGGGGGATGCTCTTGTAACGCTGCATGCAATTACTCAGAGTATTTGCGATATTCGGAGCTGGATTGCGTGGTTAAAGAATCAAACGGGAATTGCGCCAAGTTTGTTTGGTATTTCTTTGGGGGCTTACCATGCTTCTGTTGTCGCTGCTTTGGAAGAAGATCTTCCAAATGTTGTTTTAGGAGTTCCTTTAATTAACCCTGCCGATACCGTATGGTCACACGCTCCCGTTTCCTGGATGAAAAAGGCAATGAGAGATGGACTGGGGAAGGAAAATATAAATAAGCTATGGCGTCTAACATCGCCTTTAGTGTTACCTGCACCGGCAGCAACTAAAAAGAGCGTGTTTGCGGCTAGACATGATTTAATTATTGAGGGCTCTCAATTGAAGCTACTCCTCGATCATTGGAAAAATTCGCGGCTAAAAATTTGTGATACTGGTCATATCACATTCCGAATGGAGAAAGGTTTTACGAAATTTTTGCAAGAGGGTTTAGGTTTCGACTAAGCGAATAGTAATCTCACAAAAGTAGTTCAATGGGATTACAGTTTAATCCTGAAGCGACTAGGCAAAGATCTGAATATTTTATCGGTTCACTATTCTCCTCTATTCCTGAGATTTGATTAGGGGTAAGAGAAGCTTCTATGCCGTTTGCCCTGAGACTTGCAATTGAGATTGATCTAGAGAGGTCTTTTCGGGACCATCCCAATTCGCGACGGAATCTCCGGACACTCAAACCATCTGGAGTAACAAGGTGCTCGTTATCAAAACCGGTGTTTTGGAAGTTATATTGCTCCCTTTTGTCCAAGCTGTAAGTTCCTCATAGTCGGATCAGGTATAGTAGATTTTAAATCTCTAGCTCAGCTTTTTCTCTGGTGCTATAGGGTTCGGCTTAATCAGGAGATTATGGAGGATTTCGTAAATGCCTTCGTTGTTCACGCAAATTATTCAAGGGGATCTGCCAGGTCGATTTGTTTGGGAAGATGATCAAGCGGTAGGGTTTTTAACAATTGAACCACTGACGCCTGGTCATACCTTGGTAGTGCCTAAACTGGAAGTCGATCACTGGCTCGATCTATCACCCAACCTGGTAGCTCACCTGACGAATGTTTCACATAAAGTGGGCGAAAGTATTCATGATGCATTTGGGATGAGACGAGTTGGTGTGGTGATTGCTGGTTTTGAAGTACCCCATGTTCACGTTCACGTTTTTGGTGCAAATCAGATGAGTGATTTTGATTTTACTAGAGTAAATTTGAATGCATCTAGAGAAATGCTAGATGAATCTGCTGATAAAATCCGTAAAGAGCTAGCGAAAGCGGGTCATCCTGAAGTGGTCGAGCATCGTTGAAAGCAACAAGATGTCAAATGCGAAAGTTAGAAAATTTGCATTTTTTTCGCTCTTAGTATTATTTTGCTTCCCTTCTTATTCTTTGGGGGGAAACGACAAATCTATCGTGATAATTATATCAATGGATGGAGTGCGCCACGATGCCGTAAATAATATGGGTCTACCAGGATTTGAACGTCTAAGAAAAGAGGGTACATACGCGCGTGCTTTGCTTCCAGTATTTCCGTCTAGCACGTTTCCAAATCACGTGAGTCTTGCGACGGGAACTTTTGCGGATCGACACGGCATAGTTGGCAATAAATTCTATGATCGGATTCAAGGAAAATTTTCTTATGAAAATGATGCTTTTTGGATTCAAGCTGAGCCTCTCTGGGCTGCTTGTGAAAGACAAAGTGTTCCATCGGCAACTTTCTTCTGGGTTGGATCAGAAGGGAATTGGCGGGGTTATAGGCCGACATTTCGTAGAAGCCCATTCTCATCTAAGGTAGGTGAGAAGGAAAAAGTTTCACAGATACTAAGTTGGCTTGATCGTGATCCCGAAGAGCGGCCGAGGCTTATAATGAGTTGGTGGCATGGTAATGATCGCGCAGGTCATCATAGTGGACCGGAATCTAAAGAATCGTTTGATGCTCTTGCGGAACAAGATAGACATTTGCTTCAATTGCTCGAAGGAATTGATG
>CEUZ01029347.1_pt1 | contig 13895 bp, 14 predicted proteins | sample 361511 | NCBI WGS metagenome assembly CEUZ01 (sample SAMEA2622822, study PRJEB7988) | marine metagenome | biome: marine biome (ENVO:00000447); feature: surface water layer (ENVO:00002042); material: "saline water (ENVO:00002010), including plankton (ENVO:xxxxxxxx)" | depth 5 m
CCTGTGTTACCTGCAGTTCCTTCAACTACAATTCCACCTTTTGATATCAGTTTCTTTTCTTGAGCATCTCTTAGTAAAGCAAGAGCAGCTCTATCTTTAACTGAACCACCAGGATTTAAATATTCGGCTTTACCATAAATATTACAACCTGTTATTTCAGAAGCGCCTTTAAGTTTAATTAATGGCGTGTTACCTATACCTTCAATAAAACTTTTTTGAATCTCTTTCATTTAGTCCTATTACCTCTTAAAGCAAAAAATAATCCACCAAAATATAGGATAACATGAAATGAGTCATATAATAACACAGAAAGTAGTGATTCAGGTTCGGATATTAAAATAACTCCCGTCATGATTCCTGCAATAACTATTCCAGAGAACCTTGTTATTAAGTCTCCAACCCATGGCATTAAACGTGGCAATCTTAACAATCCTCCCATCAACAATCCAATGCCAGAAAAAAACTCTCCCCAAGCAACAAAAAACCATACTGTCATAGGCAAATTGTAACTTGCTGCTTCAGATATATCTAAGGGTAACTTACTTAAACCTTGTTGAATAAATATTATTGCAAAAGGTATTCGTAGTAACCAATTCGAACCCTGAAATTCCGGAAGTTGTTTACTTATTTTTTCTAAAAAAGACATTGTGTATTAATTTTTATCGCTTTCAGACGTAATTCCGTAAGGTTTAAACGTTTCGTCACTAACTACATTATCAGAAACATTTTTAGCAGGGATACCAACCATAACAGAATTTTCATTCACATTTTTTGTTACAACTGCATTTGCGCCAATTTTGGAATTTTTTCCGATTATTATTGGACCTAAAATTTGGGCGCCAGAACCAACCACAACATTATCCATTAACGTTGGGTGTCTTTTAATATTTCTTTGATTATCTGAATTTTCACTGGGAGATATTCCTCCCAATGTAACTGAGTGGTAGATAGTAACATTATTATGTATCTCAGAAGTCTCACCAATCACAACCCCCATGCCATGATCAATAAATAAATTTTTTCCTATTTTGGCGCTTGGATGAATTTCTATTCCAGTTAAAAATCTTGATAGTTGAGAAATAATCCTTGCTAATAAATCAAATTTAGCGATAGCAAAAAAATTTGCAATTCTGTGAAAAAAAACTGCCTTAACACCTGGGTAAGTCAAAATTAAGGAAATTTTTGACTTTGCGGCAGGATCTCTTTTCAAAATAGATTCTAAAAATTCATTCATAATTATTAAAAAATTGATTATTTTTATTAGCTGTTACAACAACAAGTTTGATCAGTAGGCTGACAATTACAATGTTTACTTCCATCGCAGCTACATTTATCGCTGGTACAATTAGTACAATTACATTTTGGATTGTTGCAAACCATTATAATAATATAAATACTTTAACCTAAATTACAATGCAAATATTGACGCAAACTATATCTGATTCAGAGTAAGACCCTTTACATTTGCAGGTACAGCTATATCCATCATTTTAGGATTAGCCAAATTTAGATTAGCCATTATTTCCGCATATTCCTCTTTTGAACTTACTTGTAATCTTGGGTTATTTTTTCTCTCATCAAAAATTGTAGAAAACTTTTTACCATTATAATCGTGAGCGGGATAAACTAAAGTTTGTTCAGGTAACTTAAGAAGTCTATTAAATATTGATTCATATGCATCAAAAGAACTACCACTTTGAAAATCTGTTCTACCAGTCCCATTAATAAGAAGTGTATCTCCTGTAAAAACTCTATCATCCATAACATAACTATATGAACAATCAGTGTGACCTGGAGTATAAATAGCCTTCAATTTAATTTTATCTAATTTTATGTTTTCATTATCTTTAATTTTTAAATCAACTACCTCACACTTTGATTTTTCACCCATTATTTTTGTACAACTAGTTCTTTTACTTAATTCATTTAACCCTGAAATATGATCAGCATGAATATGAGTATCTAAAACTTTTGTTAACTTAAGATCTAACTTTGTTAATATCTTTACATATTCATCAGTGTGTTCTATCACTGGATCGATTATTAAAGCTTCACGACCTTTTCCACTAGAAATAATGTAAGTATAGGTTGAAGATTTTTTATCAAAAAGTTGTTCAAATATCATTAATAGTTAATAAACTATAAAAAATTGCATAGCAAATCAATCTTGATTATAATAATTCTAATAACTAACTAGGAGAAAGAAAAATGACTTTAAAAATAAATAGTTTAGCTCCAGATTTTAAAGCTAAAACAACAGTAGGTGACATTTCTTTTCATGAGTGGCTAGGTGATAGTTGGGGAGTATTATTTTCGCACCCAAAAGATTTTACACCAGTTTGCACTACTGAACTAGGATCACTTGCAAAATTAAAACCTGAGTTTGATAAAAGAAATGTAAAGGTTATTGGTCTTAGTGTAGATCCAGTTTCAGATCATGTGAAGTGGTTGGAGGATATTAAAGATGTGACTGGAAATAAACCAGACTACCCAATTATAGCTGATGAAGATTTAAAAATAGCAAAACTTTATAATATGTTAGAGGGTGACGCTGGAACAACATCTATGGGCAGGACTGCAGTTGACAATCAAACAGTTAGAACAGTTTTTATAATAAGACCAGATAAAAGAATTGGTTTATTCCTAACTTATCCAATGGCTACTGGTAGAAACTTTTTTGAATTATTAAGATCAATTGACTCAATGCAGTTGACAGCTAAACATAAAGTTGCAACACCAGCTGATTGGAAAAAAGGTGAAGAAGTAATAATCGTACCTGCTGTTAAGGATGATGAAGCTAAAAAATTATATCCTAATGGCTGGAAGGCGATTAAACCTTATTTAAGAAAGGTACCTGATCCATCAAAATAGTTTTTATATATATGGCCTAGAACAATCTAGGCCGTATTACTAATTTGAGAATCCATATTTTCTCAGTCTAACATCTCCTGTTCTTGCGTGAGCCTCCATACCCTCATATCTTGAAATTCTTGCCGCAGCTGCTCCAACTTCTTTTGTAGATTCTTTAGTCATCCTTTGGAAACTCAAAGTTTTTATAAATTTACCAACAAATAGACCTCCAGTATATTTCCCTGCTCCTTTTGTAGGCAATATATGATTTGTACCTGAACACTTATCTCCATAGGCTACAGTGGTTTCCTCACCTATAAAAAGTGAACCATAATTTTTGAGATTATCATGAAACCATTTAAGGTTTTTGGTTTGAACTTCCAAATGTTCTGGGGCATATTCATCACTTATTTTTACTATCTCTTCGTTAGTGTCACATAAAATAACTTCTCCATAATCTCTCCATGCAGCCTCTGCACTTGTTCTTGGAATCTCAGGTAATTGAGATATCAATTCTGGAACTCTCTTCATTACATTTTCAGCTAATTTTTTACTAGTTGTATAAAGCCATGCGGGCGAATTGTACCCATGTTCAGCTTGACCAACTAAGTCAACTGCAACAATCTCTGGATCTGCGCTTTCATCTGCAATAACTGCAATTTCAGTAGGTCCAGCAAATAAATCTATACCTACTCTACCAAATAAAATTCTTTTAGCCTCTGCAACAAACTGGTTTCCAGGCCCTACCAAAATGTCAGCTGGAGCATTTCCAAACATTCCATAGGTCATTGCAGCAATAGCAGGAACACCTCCCAAATTTAAAATTTTATCAGCACCACATAAATTGGCAGTATAAATTATAGCAGGGTGAGCACCAATACTCTCTTTTGGAGGACTACACGCAATTATATTTTTTACTCCTGCAACTTTAGCAGTAGTTACACTCATAACAGCAGATGCGATATGGGCATATCTTCCTCCTGGTATATAGCATCCCGCTGTGTTAACTGGTATTAACTTTTGACCAGCAAATAATCCTTTTGATAATTCTACCTCAAAATCTTGGCCATAATTTTTTAATTGAGCTTCAGCAAATTTTCTTACTCTATCGTAAGAAAATTTTATATCGTCTTTAGTTTTTTGATCTAAAGATTTTTTAATTTCGTTAATTTTTTCCTCTGAAACAATAATTTCACCAGAATATTTATCAAATTTTTTTGTGAGTTCTTTGCATCCGTCTTCCCTGGATTTTTCCAAATCTCTTAAAAGATTTTCTACAATTTCTCTTGTTTTAACATCATCAGTAGATGACGTTTTTGGGGATTTTTTAAGATATTTTATTGGCATTTTTAAAAACTATTTAAATCAAAAACTAATTTAATGCAACAACTGCAGCTGCAATGGATGCTAATCTTGCAGGAGCATCATCAGATCTGCTTGTAATTACTACAGGAACTTTTCCTCCAACAACAACTCCTGCAGCGCATGCTCCCATAAAATAAATCATCATCTTTACTAGACCGTTACCTGTCTCAAAGCTTGGAACTAATAATACGTCAGCTGATCCAGCAACACTATTCTTGATACCTTTAATTGCTGCAGATTTTTTTGAAATACTATTATCAAAGGCTAACGGACCAAATACTTCAGCATTTAAACCTTCTTTTTTAGCTAGATTTGTTATTTCTTTTGCATCCAAAGAACTTTGCACACTCTCTAAAACTTCCTCAGTTCCAGACAAAATAGAAACTTTTGGTTTTACGATTCCAATTCGATTGCAAAAATCAATTACATTTCTCAATATATGCATTTTTGTTTTTACGTTTGGTAATACGTTTAATGCTCCATCAGTAATAATTAATGGCTTATCTTCTTTATCTAAAGTCATATGCCATATATGACTCATTCTATTTTTTCCAAGTAAATCGTATTCTCTTTTTAAAACTTCTTTCATTAATACATCAGTATGTATATGTCCTTTAACAATTATTTTTATTTTTCCTTCTGAAGCTAGTTTTGCTGCTATTTTGGCAGTTTTATTTTCGTCAGGTTCATGAATTAATTCAAAATTTGAAATATCAAATTTTAGATTACTTGCACATAACTCTATCTCTGATTTATCACCAATTAAAACTGGAATAATCAAATTTTCTTTAACAGCATCCATGGTTGATTGCATTGGAAGAGGTTTCCCTGCATTAACTATTGCAGCAGCAACCCCCTTTTTTTTGTGGGCAACATCCAGTAAATTATTTGGACAAACAATTTCTTTATCTGAAAGCATTTTATTTAATTTTTATTTTAGAATATATATATACTAACTAAATGATAAAACCTTTTAAAGTAAAGATATCAGAGAAAATTATTCAAAATATATATTCTAAGGTTAAAAACTATGAATGGTATGAGATTCCTGATGATAGAGGGTGGAATTATGGAACAAATTTACAATATATGAAAGAAATTTCTAAATATTGGGTTAATAAATTTGACTGGAGACAAACAGAAAAAAAAATAAATAAATTCAAAAATTATAAAACAGTAATAAATGGAATTAATATTCATTTTATTTATGAAAAGGGTAGTGGTAATAATTCTAAACCAATTCTTTTAAGTCATGGATGGCCTGGGTCAATTATTGAGTTCTTAGAAATTATTGAAAAATTAGCACATCCTGAAAAATTTGGTGGAAAAAAAGAAGACTCTTTCGATGTGATTGTTCCATCTTTACCTGGTTTTGGTTTTTCACAAAAACTTTCAAAACCAATAGGCCCACGAAAAATGGCTTCAGTCTTTAATACTTTAATGACAAAAGTTCTTGGCTATAAAAAATATATTGCTCAAGGAGGAGACTTTGGTGGTGTAATTTCAACTTGGCTAGCATATGATTTTCCAAAAAATCTTTTTGGAATTCATATTAATATCTTAATTATACGTCATCCCGACGGTCCTAAAACTTTAGAGGAAAAAAAATGGCAAGAACGTTTTAGAAATGATCAAAAAATTGAAGATGGTTATAGAACGCAGCAAGCAACAAAACCTAAAACTCTTAGTTATGCAATGATGGATAGTCCTGTCGGTGTTGCAGCTTGGATAATTGAAAAAATGTATGGCTGGTCGGACACAAAAAATGAAAAAATTGAAAGTGTTTATTCTAAAGACACAATACTCTCGAATATTATGATTTATTTAGTAACCAGGACATTTTATTCTGCATCATTAATATATTATGGAAGGAGGAAAGAGGGTGGCAGATCTCTTCCAAAAGAAAAACTACCATTAAAAGTACCTACTGCAGCAGCATTATTTCCAAAAGAGTATTTAGAGTGGGCACCAAAGTCTTATGTAGATAGAATTTATAATATTGTACAATGGACAAAAATGTCAAAGGGTGGACATTTTGCTGCTTTAGAGCAACCTGATTTATTTATAAAAGATATTAGAAACTTTATAAGAAAATTAAAATGATAGAAAATATAATTCAAATATTCACATCTATTTGTTTAGGAATAATGATTTTTTTCTCTTTTGTTGTTGCACCGACAGTTTTTAAAGTATTGGATGAAAACAATGCAAGGAATTTTATTCGAAAAATTTTCCCTTTTTACTATTTGGTTAATTTATTCATTTTACTTATTCCTATAATATTGACTTTATATTTAGATTTTATAAATACAAAATTTTATCTTTTATTATTAGTTGCAATTTTATTTGCTATTTCGCAATTTATATTAATGCCTTTGATAAATCATTCTAGGGATAAAAAAAAAGATACAAAATTTAAATATTTGCATGGATTATCGGTACTTATTAACTTTTTGCAAATCATTATTCTTATTTTCATTCTTTTATAAATAAAATTTTCGACTTGAAAATGATAATCATTATTAATTTTTTTCCTTATTAAAATAACTTTTTTTGTGAATGATTATCATTCAAAGTAAAATTTCTTGCATAACTTTTTTATATACCTAGATTGGAAATCATGGATATACAAACTTATAACTGTAAAAAGTGTGGATTAACAATTTCTTCGAACTGCTCTAAATGTGATAGAACAGTCGATGTGAAAGTTCTTGATGATGGATGTTTAGTTCAAATTACTAAGTGTTCTGATTGTGCGAATGTTCCTGTCATTAAAGATATTTGTGCTACACAAAAATAATTATTTAAAATTAAGCTAGATATTTGATATCTTCCTCTATTTTTTTGGATATGAATATATCTTTTTTTTGATTTTTTTTAAAACGTCTATACTTACTTTGCCCAGGGTAAAGTATTTCTTTAACCCCCTTTATTTTTGGTAGTTTTTTTATTCTATTAATATTTTGCCTAATTCTTTTGTTATAATCTCTAACAAATAAATTTGGTTTAAAAGCCAAAAAAAAATGTCCAACATTTTGAGGACCTGAAAAATCATCAAAAGGATCTTTTACTTTTCCACCGTGATTACTTCCTGTGATTACTCCACTTAAAATATCTACCATCCAAGCAAGTCCAGAACCTCTAAATTCACCAATCGGTAATTGAACACCTTGCAAAGCTTTCTTAGCGTCAATTGTAGGATAACCATTTTTATCTAGCGCAACACCTTTTGGAATTTTCTTTCCCATCCTAGCAGCAATTCTTATTTTACCTCTATTTATAACTGAAACTGATGTATCTAATATGAAAGGTTCCTTGTAGGAAGTTGGCGCTCCAAAACAAATTGGATTAGTTCCAAATAAACTCTTTTTTGCTCCATGAGGGGCAATTGCAGGTGGAGCATTAGTAAAACATAATATGATTAAATTTTTTTCGACTGCTTTCTCAGCATAAAATCCAGAGAGACCATAATGACCACTATTTTTAATTCCTACTAAACCTATTCCTGTTTTCTTTGCATTTTTAATGACTTCATTTATACCAATATCAGCAGCAACAAATCCAATACTATTATCAGCATCAATATAAGAAATAGATTGAGAAATTTTTTTTGTCTTTATTTTAGGTCTTGGATTAATAACTTTTTTTTTTATCCTTTCGCAGTACATTCTAAGTCTAGATAAACCATGGGAATGTGCATCAACTAATTCTGCATTAATTATTGCTTCAGCGCAAATTACTGCATGCTTTTTACTTAAACCAAACTTTACAAAAATGTTTTTAATTATCTTTTTAATTTTAAATAAATTCATTATATTAAAAGTATTATCAAAATAATTTAAATTAATATCAATGATAAAATTATCCTATAGACCAGAAATTGATGGATTAAGAGCTATATCTGTAATTGCGGTAATATTCTACCATATAGAAATTGTTTTTAATGACTTAAAATTATTTTCTGGAGGTTATATTGGTGTAGACGTTTTTTTTGTGATTTCAGGATATTTGATAACTTCATTAATATTAAAAGAAATTTATAAAACTCAAAATTTTTCTTTATTAAATTTTTACAAAAGAAGGTCTAAAAGAATTTTACCAGCATTGTTTGGAATGATAATAATTTCAATATTCTTTGCATGGATTTATTTGACTCCAGAAAGTTTTGTTCAATACTCAAACTCAATTATTTCCTCTATTTTCTTTTTTTCGAATTTTTTCTTTTACTTTGAAGGACTTGTTTATAACGCCGAAAATAGTCTTCTTAAACCTCTTTTACATACTTGGTCGTTATCAGTAGAGGAACAGTTTTATATATTTTTTCCTATTTTAATAATCTTGATATATAAATTTTTAAAAAAAGATTTTTTTCAATTTTTTTTAATTCTATTTATCTTAAGTTTTTCAATTTCTATACTTACATCTATGAATAATACTCCACTAAGCTTTTTTTCGACGATTTCTAGAATGTGGGAATTTTTAGCTGGTTCATTTTTAGCACTATATGAGACAAAAAATAAAATTTTTAAGAACAGATATGAAAACATTTTATCTCTTTTAGGTTTAACACTTATCATTTTTTCATTTATTTTTTTTAATAATAATACTTTTCACCCATCCTATTTAACTTTAGTCCCAATAATGGGTGCTGTTTTAATTATAATTTCTTCTGATCCAAAAACATTTGTTAACAAAATTTTATCAAGTTTTATTTTTGTTCGTATAGGTTTAATTTCTTATTCTTTATATTTATGGCACTTTCCAGTTTTTGCTTTTGCGAGAAATAGAGGAAAAGATTTAAGTGATTTTGACAAAATTGAGCTTTTAGGAATAACAATAGTTTTAAGTGTACTTTCTTACTTTTTAATTGAAAAACCCTTCAGAAATAAAAGACTTATACCCTTTAAGTACTTCGCAACTATAATATTATTTTCATCTTTTGCTTTAGTTTCTGTAAATAGTTATTCAAATAAAACAAATGGTTTTGAAAATAGACTTCATGTTTTTTTAAAAAATACTCAAAGAATATTACAAGAAGATAAAATCAGAGATAATAAAGGAAAATGTTTTGATAGAATAAAAGAATTTTGTAATTTTAATGTCAAGTCTGAAAAAAGTATAATTCTAATTGGAGACTCTCATATGGAAATTTTAAGTGAAAATATTTTTGAAAAAGCAAAAAGTTTAAACATTAATTACATAAGTATGAATAGAGGCACTTGTATTTATTTACCTAATTTTAAAAAGATTTTTAAAAAAAATAATCAGGAAGTTCACAATTGTAGTTTAGAAAGTAAAAAGATAATTGATAAAACAATTTTAGAAAACCCAGAGTCTATTGTAATTTTAGGAGGAAATTTTAAAGAACATTTTGTAAAAGAGTATGATTGGAAATATCAAAACGACACAAATTTAAAACCAATAAATGGTTTTATTGAGTCATTAAAAAATCTTTTAAATAAAGGTTATGAAGTAATCTTGATTTACCCAATACCTTCCCCAGAATTTCACGTTGTTAAAAGATTAATGAGAGAAATTCCAAAATCAACTTTAGATGCAACAAAATATCTAAAAGAAAACCCATTAACCTTTGGTTTAGAAAAATATTATTCTGATAATCAAAAAATAATAAAAGAATTTGATAAAGTTAAACATGAAAATTTGATCAAAATTTACCCAGTAAATTATTTATGTAGTAGTGAAGAAAATTTATGTTTTACACACAGCGACAAAGAAATATATTATTCAGATGAACATCATTTAGCTAATGAAGGAATAAGACTTATAACAAATGAAATTAAAAAAAGTATTAATTTTTTAATTAAATAATTATTTTTTTTCCATTAACCATAATCCATTATGAGAAAGGAAGTAAATTTTTCCGGTAGTTTTATGAATTTGAATATCTCTAATTCTTCCGATTTTATCTTTAAATATTATTTCTTCTTTTACATTTTCAATATTTGAAAAATCCAATTTTCTCAATGACTTATCTTTGAGTGACGTTATTAAAGCTGTTCTATTCCATTCTTTAAATTCTTTTCCTTTATAAATAGTTATGGCACTAACTGCTATAGATGGCACCCAGTAATAAATGGCTTTTGTAAATCCAGGTTTCCATTTTGGTCCTATTTTGCTTCCAGTATAGTTTGTTCCTCCCCAACCTAAAATTTTCCATCCATAATTTTCACCTTTTTTTATTTCTCCAAACCAATCACCACCTTTAGCTCCATGATTACTTGCATAAATTTTTCCATCATATGGGGATACGGTTAATCCTTGAGGATTTCTTAAACCTATTTGATAAATTTCTGGGAGCCAGTTTTTTTTCCCATTAAATTTTGGATTATCCTTTGGTATACTTCCATCTAAGCCAATTCTGACAATACTACCAGGATGATTCGTTGGATCTTGAGCTATCATACCCAAACCTCTTTCACCTACTGAAATAAATAAAAAATTATCCTTAATCGCTAATCTTGATCCAAAGTGATATCTTGAATCGATTGGAGGATTTGCTTGAAATATATTTTTAAAAAATAATTTTTTTTCTTGAAAATTTGACTTTGCTACTGAAGTACTTGTTTCCCAACCATTATTAGAAACATCTCTATTTTCTGTATACGAAATCCATACAATATTGTCTTTAAAAATTACATCTAATAAACCTCCTTGACCATGTTCTTTAAAATCGAGATTATGGGAAATCTCAGACACACTTTTTGTAATAATATTAATTAATTTTATTTTGCCACTTTTTTCAGTAACTATTAATCTATTATCATCTATAAAAGACGAACCCCATGGTTCATCTAAGGAAACAATCCTTTTTAAAGATATTTCATTTGCTTGAACAGAAAATGATAAGAAGAATATTAAAAATATTAACCTTTTCCACGCCATGGAATAGTTTTATCTATTATTTTTCTTAAAGTAATGTCGAATAATAGTCCCAGCATACCCATGATAAATATTGTTATCCAAATGACTTCATACTGAAAGTACTTTTTAGCGACATTTTCGACAAAACCTATTCCTGTGGTACCAGCCAAAAACTCAGCTGCAACAAGGGTTCCCCAGCACATCCCCACAGCTACTCTAATGCCAGTAAGAATTTCTGGTAGTGAGTTTGGAAAAATCACATATCTCAGTATTTGTTTTTTAGATGCCCCTAGTGAATGAGCAGCATGAATTTTTGATAATTGCGTACCTGAGGCACCAGCTCTTGCTGAAATTATCATGATAGATAATGAGACCATAAATAATAAAAATACTTTTCCTGTATTATCAATTCCTAAAACAGAAATGATAAGAGGTGCCCAAGCCAATGGGGGAACTGGTCTATATAATTCTATTAATGGATCGAAAAAACCTTTTGCAAATCTATTTAAACCCATAAACAATCCTAACGGAACACCAATAATAATTCCAAAAACTAATCCTAGAAATACTCTCATGAAGGAGTCCCATATATGACCATAAGGAACTGGAATCTTTAATAATTTAAAATCACCTGTTACAACTTTTAGAACTATCCCCTTAAAATTTTGTTTAACTGTTCCATCTTTTGTATGTACTGGATATTCACCTGGCAAAATATCTGCAATCCAATCTGGCAAAATAAAACCTATCCACGTACTTACATCTACCATTTTAATCCATAAAAGAGGAATTTCCTTATAACCAACGCTTGGTTTTGACATTAATACAAATTTATTAAAAGTGTCTGATGGTTTTGGTAACCATCTACCAGATCCTTGTTCAGAGCAACTTGGACCACTTGCAACAATTGTTCCAGCTGGAAATAAAAAGATATCAATAAACCTTAAACCACCTTGAGCACTTAACTGCGCGTTATCAAATTTTATAATTGCATTTTGCATTTTATCTAATGCATTAGGTGGATAAATACTTGCAAATTCTATTCTTCTTGAAATTTTGACAATATCCTTAGCAAAAGTAGAAGCAATTTCATCGCTACCGCTCAAATCATTTCTATATACTTTAATTTCTTCTTTAATTTCTTTGATTTTATTTTTGAATACCGGATTATGATTTCTTATTTTGAAAAATTCATCACTAATTAAATTTAATTCTTGAGCTGCAGCATGAAATTTTAAACCTTTATTTGTTGCTGGTACAAGGGGTACTTCTAATGTGTTTTCGATGCTTCCTGAACCAGCATCAATCTTTGTAATACCCCAGCCACCTTCTTTACTTACAGCTTTAAGCCTATCATTTCGTTCCAGCTCTGTTTCAAATGGGTAATCAGGTTTTTGAAAATTCTCTGTTAAAAGATTAATCTTACCGGTTATATCGTCAATTTTTTCTTTAGTTTCATTTTCAAGCAAATCATCGTTGGTTAACAAAGGAATTAATTGATTTGTTTTATTAACAAAATTCAGAAGAATTGTCTTTTGTTCATTATTAAGCTCTGTAGAATTCTTTATTTCAATTGATAGCTTTTTAAGGTTATTATTTTCTTTTTTAATTTGAGAAGTGCTTTTAAATTCCCTTTCTTCTATAGGAAATTGATATTTCAATCCCAGTAATGAATCATTAACTTTTCCAACCTGACATAGTTCATTAGCAGATTTTGGATAAAAACCTTTCGCGATATCCCATGAATAATAAAGCCAAATTAAAAGAAGAAAACTACTTCCAACAATGACCCAGTGCGTTCCACCTAATGCCCTTTCAGGATTTCCAAAAACTGCATCAATTTTTTCAGTTTTGATTAAACGTCTGCCATAAAGAATACAACCAATGACTGCAAAAAATATTAGAAAAGTGACTATTTGCGTTAACATTTAATTTTCTTTCCCCATGATTTCTTCTTCCATATTCCAAATCATTTCTAAAATTTCTTCTCGTTTAACAGAAAAATCTTTATCTTTTTTTATTTCTCTTAAATCTTGTTTTAATCCCATTGATGCAAATGGAAGATTATATTCTTTATGTATCCGACCAGGTCGAGGAGCCATTACATATAACCTTTCACCAAGCAACAAAGCTTCTTCGACAGAGTGAGTGATTAATATAATTGTTTTCCCAGTTTCCTTCCAAATTTTTAAAACTAAAGACTGCATCTTTTCTCTTGTTAAAGCGTCAAGTGCTCCTAAAGGTTCATCCATAAGAATTAAATCAGGATCATTAATTAAACATCTTGCTAAAGCAACTCTTTGCTGCATTCCTCCAGATAATTGGTAGGTTGGTGTATTACCAAAACCTTTAAGGCCTACGATTTCTAACCATTCATCAACTTTTTTTTGAGTTTCAATTGGATCATTATTCTTCATTCTAAGTCCAAAGTTTACATTTTCAGCTACTGTTAGCCATTCAAACAAAGCGCCTTGCTGAAAAACCATTCCTCTTTCAACACCAGGGCCATCAATCTCTTTATTATTCAAAGTTATACTTCCTGATGTTGGTCTAATAAAACCTGCGGTGATATTAAGTAATGTTGTCTTGCCACAACCTGACGGACCAAGAACTGTAAGAAGCTCTCCTTTTTTAAGAGTGAAATTTAAATCTTTTAAAGCGTGAACAGTTTCTCCTTTTGGGGTTTTAAAAACCATGTTTAGATTTTGTGAGATAAGATCACTCATAAAAACTTTATATTAGAATTTTTATTAAAAAAATAGGCACCAATTTAATAAATTGGCGCCTATTAAATTTTT
>CEUZ01514234.1_pt1 | contig 13886 bp, 12 predicted proteins | sample 361511 | NCBI WGS metagenome assembly CEUZ01 (sample SAMEA2622822, study PRJEB7988) | marine metagenome | biome: marine biome (ENVO:00000447); feature: surface water layer (ENVO:00002042); material: "saline water (ENVO:00002010), including plankton (ENVO:xxxxxxxx)" | depth 5 m
TCAGGCAAATCATCATAATTAATTGGATCTAAATCTTCATTAATAATGGTTTTATTTTGATCATTTAAAAACTTTTCATATTGCTTCTTTAAACGATTAAAATCTGAAATTGATTGACTGCTTACTTGAAAAGATATAATAATTATGATAAAAATTAGTTTTTTCAAAATACTACTAGCCTGATTCATGTCTAAATCTGCATATAATAATAATTAATATAAACTGCTATAAAATATTTATTTCTAAATTGATATTTCAGTTAATTTTTAATAAATCCTATTTTATTTGATAGCATATTAGTTATATCACGCTCAATTCTAAACCAAATAACATTACTATTTCGCCATTTATTTGGCACAAAACCAGCATGCTCTAGCCATTCACGTTCAAAAATAACATTTAAATTATATTTATTCCAATTATATGAAAAATCTATTTTGAATTCCATTTTGACTTCTGGAGGCCGGGTATAAACAATTCCATGACGTTCAAAATTAAATGCTGAAATAAAGGAAAATTTCTTGTTTTGATAACCAAAATAAAAATACAAGTCATCTGAATCAGAGCCACTGTGTGCAGCCCAACGATACCCATCATAAGAAGAATAATCAAATAATGGATTCCCATACCAATTTGAGGTAGGCCTTTTATCCCAGAATGAACTAAGAAGTAACCTGGCATATTCAAAACCCATAACCAAATTATTATTATTTAATAATCCATATTGTCTAAATCCAAATATGCTACCTATTCCATGATCAGGATAATTAATAAAATCAATAAAATCTTCCCATCTTTCTGTAGTTCCTAACTCAAAAAAAACTTTTAAGCCAGAGTTAGGGAAAACAATTGTCAAATAAGTCGCCAACGTTTGGTAGGCATGATCAATATTCGATATAGATCGAAAAATAACAGTAGATGCATCGAACCTATCAATTATTTTATTATTATCAGAAGATAATAAAATATTCCGGTTAAATCCTATGGTGATGATTGGGTCTGTATAAAATGTGATTGCAGAAACTAAGATTGAGTAATAGGGCTGCCCATTTGATTTATCTAATTGAGAAAATATATACCGAAAATTAAAGCCTATATTATCATATCTTTTCTCACGTATTGTACCAATCATTAAATGGGGAAAACCAGTAGTATTATTTGTCATAGTTAAAGAAGTATGTATACCTGGCCCCAACCACATATTAGAATTACTTAGACCTATTCCAATTTCATTAAAAGATAAATAGATATTCGATTCTCTTAATCCAAATCTTACAAAAGGAGTTTCATTAAAATACCTAACATCATTTAGCCTATCAAATATTCCTTCTCTATCTAATTCCTGAAAATCTTTATTTTGTGAATAAAAATAAAATGGTTCTAAACTAAAATTTAAATTTTTTCCTGAATAAGAAAAATTTATACTACTAAATGACCCGCCTCCACGTCCAAACATACGATTACTAATATTTTCTAAATTAGGAGCTCCATTATTATAAAATAGTTCATTCCTTATAACTAAAGATAACGCATTATTACGAACAATAAGTTTTGGCCTAAGTATTGTTTGTGAATAAATATTGCTTTTATCAAAGATTGATTTTTCATATTCTATTAGACTATATTGGTCAGTCAGGATACTGAATTGAGAATATAGTATAGAGACTAATAGAGTTGATAATAATATTTTCTTACTATTTATAATAACTATAAACTTTATTTAATATTTTGATATTAGTGATGATAAATCTTTTTCAAATCCAAACCAAATTACATTATTATATGACCTGCTATCATTTTGGAAAGCTAAATTATTTATTAATTCATGTTCATAATAAATTTTAAAGTAATAATCATTATAGTAGAATCTTAAGTCTATCCTAAGCTCAACTTTAACCTCTGGTAAATCCCCACTAATTATTCCATGCCTCTCATAGTTAAAACCAGATATTAATATCAAATCATCTTTATTATACCCAAAGTAATAATAAAAATCATCCGAATCACTTCCACTGTGAGCTGCCCAACGACGACCATCGTAAGAGCTATATTCGTATCCATCTTTCCACCACCAATGTCCTCCCCCTCTAAATCTGCTTGTATACGTTTTCTTTATATTTGCATACTCAAATCCACTAATTAACATTTTATTATTAAATAATCCATATTTTCGCATACCAATTATACTTGCTGCATTATGATCTGGATGAGATCGAAGATCCGACCAATTTTGCCTATGATCATCGGTTCCAATTTCAATAAAAAGTTTTAATTTAGATCGAGGAAACTCCATAACTGCAAATCCTACCAATGTTTGATCCCAGTAATCATGCCCAGAAAAGCCATTAGAATTTTTATCAATTTTTGAATCTATAAACAATAATTCAAATGGTAATATAGCAGCATCTATACCGCTAAATGAACCATCTGAGTAAATTCCTCCAGATAAATAATTTCTAGAAAATCCTATAGAAAATATTGGTTGAGTATAAAATCTAGTTGTAAATACAAATGCTGTATAGTAGGGATTACCAATATTTTTATTTAATCTAGTAAAAATATACCGGAAATCAATTCCTACATTTTTTATTCTCTTTTCATCAATGCTACTAATTAAAAAATATGGAAAACCAGAAGTGTTATTAGTCATAGTTAATGATGTATGAATACCAGGTCCCCACCACATATTAGAATTACTAATTCCAATGCCAATATTTTTAAATTTTAAAATAAAGCTTGATTCACGAAGTCCATATGATATGTAAGGATTTTCATGAAAATATCTATTATCATTTAAAACATTAAAAACATCTGGATCTGCATTCTGAGTTGCAGGTCTCTTTGTATTTTTAACAAAATGGTTTTCATTAAAGTAATAATATGGCTCTAAACTAAAATAGAAATATTCACTTATATATGATAAGTTTAAACCCGAGAAGATAGCCGACCCTTTACCTAACCATTTATTACCCATATTCTCTAGATTTGGTGTATTATCATTGTAAAAATATTCATTGGTAATTATAAGTGACCATCTATTATCATATGATTTAAAAAAATAAGGACGAAGTAAAAATGAATAGCTATAATCTTCTTTTATAGCATTATTATTTTCATTTATTAATAAATTAAAGGGATCAGCATTGAGAATTTGTTGGCTATTTAAATGAGAAAAAATAGCCAAAATATATACAATTATCTTGTGTTCAGTTTTCATATAGATACATATTTGAATATTTTTTCAGTGTTAGTTAGATTTGCTATAAATATTTACTATTAATGAAATAAATAACAAGATCCTATTGATTAATATTCATTCATTAGTTTTATTTCTCTCTCTTGTATGTATTTTATCCTCATCAGGTGGATATGATCATGGAACATCTACTGGTAAAGGGAAATTTGAATTAGATTTAACATTAAACCCATTTAACTATTTTGAAAATGGTCAAAGCTACGCTGTAATCGGATATGGTTTATCTGATAAAATTGATTTACATGGTTATTATGCAGACCATGGAAATTATGAAAATGGTGTAGACAGTTATTACTTTGGGATATTTTATCAGTTTTATGATTCAAAATTAATTGATCTTGCAACAGCCATTGGTAGACGTAAAATGAAAAACCTTGATTATGGACATTTCTTTTTTCCACAATTATTATACAACGTCAAAATTAATAACAATTATACTATTGGAGGAAGCTTAGTAAGGGTACAAAAAGATTCAGAGAAATTATTTTATAATTCAGATACTGACTGGTATGCTTATGAAATAGCATTATTTTCACCAATAACAAAATATTTTGAGAAATATAAGTATATTGAAAGTGTAAAATTTGGAATAGGGCTATTTAAAACAGGATTAACAAGTTTAAGAGATAATAAAAAATTTATGCCAACATATAGTATAGATTTTAAATTTAAAAGAATTCAAAGATTCAAATAAATTGTTCTACAAAGAATAAATCTAGTTGAAAACCAAGTTGCTAATATCAAGCACATAAACCAATAAGATATTGGAAATGATAATAGTGATAAGGAGACACCACCTAAACAGATTAGTATAACTAAAATATCTAAAGATGAAAATCTGCTTATTTTACAACCTATCCTTCTTTCAAAAGTAAAAATAATATATGAAATACAAATTAATGTAGTAAATATTTTAGAAAATATATTTAGTTCGTTTATTTCTACTCCCTTAGCTAAAATAAGAATGAAAAATAGTTTTACAATATATATAATAAAATTTTCTTTTCTATTAAAGTATGAAAAAAGTATTAGTAACAGAATTGCAAGCATGTTATATCTTTTAAATATAAATGAAAAATCATAATAATATAAAATTGATAAAATTAAACAAATAAGTAAAGATGCCATAAAAAGCGTTCTTAATATAAAAGGTTTTGAGGGCTTGCTCTTCTTTTGCCAGCTATAAATAGGTTTAATTAATTCAGTAAGAAAAGGTATGTAAATATTTACAGGTGGAACAAGAACAAATAACATTATAAATGTTAAATGTAGAATCATAATATTAGATGAAAGATCTTGATTGAAACTCAGAATTGCTACTAATACAGTTAATAGTATAGTAAAATATATGGAACCCGTAGTAGTTAAGTAACTTCCGCTTTGATTGAGAATTAAATGATGGAAATGAATTGTATCCGCATTCATGGGATTTTTTTTAGAAGCAAGTCTAGTAAAAAATACTCGCGTTGTATCTGCTATCAGATAAGTAGCAATTAATATAAATGGGGTCATAAATAATTGCTTGGAAGGGTATACTTCGGCAAATAATAATGGTAATACTGCAATATGAAAGCCTAAAAAAAGACTTCCGCCATCACCCATAAATAATTTAGCAGGACGTTGATTAAAAACTAAAAAAGCTAAAAGAATTGAAGTAAGTATAGAATTAATTTCAAAAAATTTTCCATTTCCTGCAATGGATAAACCAGCAGATACTATTAATACGTACCCCCCTGCAAGCCCATCTAAGCCATCTAATAAATTTACAGCATTATATATGCCGATGAACCATATTAAGAAAATTACAAGAAGTATTATGTCAGATAATTTAATAGAAAAAATATAAAAATTGATTGCATCAAACCTTCCCCAAAAAATATTAGATAAATAGATCATAAGCATTAATTGTACAAGAAGCTTATACTGCCACTTTACTTTTAAGGTATCATCAATAGAACCTAAAAGAACAGAAACAATACCACCTATAAAATACCAATTGGGTATAAGGTCAAGAAATAAGCAAAATGCTAAAAAAAGTGGAACAAAAACAAGACCTCCAATTTGAGGAGTTTCAAAATTATGAGTTTTACGTTCATCAGGATAATCTATAGCAAATTTATTACCGATTATAAAATAAGTTATCCATATAATAATTAGACCAATTGAAAAATAGAATATGGGGTCAAAACTCATGAATAATTATATTATTTACCTAAGGGTTAAATACTTTATGCTTTGGGATATCTTGAAAAATTAGATTATAAAATCTACTCTTAGGTAAAATTATCATTATTACTGTAAAAATAATTAAGATAAAATCTATAAATAAAGATTCTTTTTTAAAATACCAGTTCTCCAACTCTGCTTTAAAAGGAATAATTTCATTTTTATAAAATTTATTTGAAGATTCTTTATTATTGTGTAAATATTTTTCTTCATCTCTAAATACAATTGATCCTATGCCTGTAATCCCTGGCTTTAACTTGCTAATTATATTTTTATTTTTTTCAGGAAACATTTCATACTGATTTTTAACTAATGGTCTCGGGCCAACTAAGCTTAGTTGACCTTTTAATACATTTATAAATTGTGGAAATTCATTTAGTTTAGTTTTTCTTAAAAACTTTCCAAATGGCAGTACTCTTGGATCATTTTTCAAAGTAATATCACCTGCACCTAAATTTGGGCTATCTTTTATCATAGTAGCAAATTTATATAAATAAAAAGAATTTCCATTTTTACCGATTCTAGATTGCTTATATAACACTTCACCTTCACCAGTAAATTTTAAAATAAAAAATATTATTACTCCAAATGGAAAAAATAGAATTATTATTATTGAAGATAGAATTATATCAAACGCTCTTTTTAACATTGTTAATTTTAGTAAGAGAGTTCTTCAGGAGACTTAAAGCCCCCACTATAAATTGGTAAATCAGAATTATAAAAGTCTATATACCATGAAACTGTCTTTTTTAAACCTTCTTTCCATGATATTTTTGGAGAATAATTTAATTGTTTAATTGACTTTGATATATCTGGACATCTTCTTGAAACTGATCCTGGATATGTAGTTGCTCTTTCATATTTGCCATTATACCCCATTAATTTACCTACTGTTTTTGTCAATTCTTCAATTGTTATTTCTTCTGGCGAACCCATATGATATATCTCCTGATCAGATAAATCATTTTCTAATGCTAAAACAGTCCCCTCAGCAGCATCAGATATATAACAAAATGCTCTAGTTTGATCTGCACCATAAATTTTAAATGGGTCTTCTTGTCCTTCATGAAATCGTTGTATTAAGTGTGGAATAGCATGTTTAAAACCCATTCGTGGTCCAAATATATTTTGATATCTTATAATTGTAACGGGAAAGTTGAATTGTTTACCATATGTTAAAAAGGCACTCTCCCCTAACATTTTTGTTACTGCATATGTAAATCTAGGATGGCCTATTTCAGAAATTGCTAAAGGAACTTCTTCAGATGTTGGGATTGGAAAATTTAAAGAATCTGTTGTTGCAGCATAGCATTCACTTGATGAAGAAAAAAGAACCTTACCAATATCATTTTCTTTTATCCAATTTAAAGAATTTTGTATAAGAGCAATATTAATACGTATTACTTCGTGAGGTTCTTCAATACATCTATTTACGCCTACAACTGAAGCAAGCATATAAACATAATCATAATTACTATTTAATTTTTTAAACATAGAAGGCTGAGTGAAATCTCCTTCAATAATATTTACCGAATAATCAGAGACTACTTTATCAAAAGATTCATCTTTTTGTCCAGAAGGAAATACATCCGCTATTGTTATATCATAATTTCTATTTTCTCCTAAATATCTGGTAATTCCTAGGCCTATAAATCCTGCCCCACCTATTATTAATACCTTCCTTTTTGTCATACTATACCTCTAAATACCATTCCTAAAGATCGCCTCTTCCTAAAACTTTTACCGTATGTTTTTGATTTAATAATTTTATATGGCTAGCTGATAGCAAGCCTATAGTATCATAAATTATTAACGGATCAAGATTAAATAACATATCAATAGTATTTTTTTCTTTATATAAGGAATGCCCAGTTGATATTATAATTATATCAGGAACATCTATAAAAAGACATCCTAAATTTTGTTCAACTTCAAAACATTTTTCTTTCCAAAAGCTGATATAAGGATCATGGCAAATGATTTTAGCATTTGATGCAGAAAGATAATCATAAAACTTTTCAACTGGACTATAACGCGTATCACCTACATCACCTCTATATGAGATACCAAGTAAAAATACATTTGCTCCAGAAAGGTCTTTATAAAACTTATTTAAAAACTCAAATGCAAATCTCGGCATTTGATCATTGATATCAATAGCCTTTTCACTTTGCGACAATGATTCATTTTGACCAATTAAATTTTGCCGAGCCCAACTGGCTAATAGAGCATCTTTCGTTAAACAGTAACCACCGACTCCAATACCGGGATACATAAGATTGGAATGTGTGGGACGTAGACGAATGGCATTTACCACTTCATATAAATCTACATTAGCTTCTTCAGCGAAGCGGGACCATTCTACCATAAAAGCAATATTCATGGCCCGATAGGAATTTTCTAGAACTTTTGCTATTTCTGTGGAATTGGTATTTCTTAATCGTGTGAGTGGATATTCATTTGTACGGATTATGGTATGTAAAAACGATTCCACCGCATCTGCGCTTTTTTCATCTATACCGGAATAAACGCGATAGAAATTTTGTATGGAATCTATATAACCCGGGCCAGGCATAACACGTTCGTATGAATGACCGATTTTTATTCTATCAAGTAATAGATTTCTTTTTCTTAAACAATTGTGAATTACGGGTTTCACAATTTCAATACAGGTACCCGGTGGGACAGTTGTTTCAACCAGTATTAGAGCATCTTCCTTACAATTTTCGCCAATAGAAACAATTCCTTTCTTAAAAAAAGAAAGATCAACATTGTAGTTAATTAATTCACCTATCTTATTATTTTCTTTTTCCACATCCAGATTGATGTCAATGATAATAATATCAGCAACTTTATACGCATCTGTTTCAGTCGTTGCATAGAAATTGCCCTTTTCAATTGTATTTTTAAATAATTGATCTATTTTCGGATCTTCAGACACCAAAGGGAAAATACCATTATTAAAATCGTTTGTTAATTTTTTACCTCGATCAGTTGGCAGATCAATGCCAATTACAGCGTAATCACCATTTATAGCATTTGAACAAACTAAGGACATTACAGAGCCGACAAAACCAAGTCCCTGTACAACTATTATTTTTTTAGAATTATTTTTCTGTAAAAATGAGTTTAAATCAATCATCGACAAAGAATTTTCCTATTAATATTTTTTTCTATGACATTAACTAACTGTGGTATAATAACATCTGTTGAAAAATTATTAATTACATATTCTCGACCGGCTAATCCCATTTTTTTCATTTCTTCTTCCTTATCAAGTAAATCCAAAATATAGGAAGCAAAGGTTTCACTATCATTCGATGGAAAAAGATACCCCGTTTTACCATGGACAACTACCTCCCGACATCCAGGTACATCAGAAGCAATGACAGGCCGCCCACATAAACCTGCTTCCAGTAATGCTTTAGGTAAACCCTCTCGTAAACTAGGCAAAATAATAATACTGGATTCTTTATATACATCCAAAATATTATTAACATCTCCCCACCACTCTATTGTTTTATCAGACTCCCACTTTCTAATTAATTCTTTATTAATAAATGATGGATTCCCAATATCTAATGGGCCGACTAAAATAAAACTAACATCTTTTCTTTTTTCTTTTACTATTTTTGCAGTTTCGATAAATAAGTGTATACCTTTATCTTTAATTATGCGACCAATTAACGTTACTCGTTTTTGAGAAGGTAAATTGTGTAGTGGAAAATCTGATACAGTTACACCTGATCCAGGTATTGTAACCGTTTTTAATAATGGATAATTATAATTTTTTAACAGTTGATGCTTGTCTGAATTATTTTGAAAAACAATGGTTTGAGGAATAAATCTAAAAATAATATCATAAATTGATAAGGTAATTACTCTTATTATTTTCTTATACCAAACCTCTGATATAAATACAGAACCCAATCCTGTGATCAAATTAATAATTGATCCTCTTTTTGCTAAATACGAAGCTATTGTACCATAAAGCACTGGTTTTATTGTAGCATGAATAACTACTTTGGGTGATTCTTTTTTATATATTTGGAATAATTGATAAATAGATTTTATTTCTGAAAATGGATTCAGACCTTTTCTCGATGCTACCCAGTTTATTGTAATAATATTATTTATAATTAATTCCTTTTGTGCATCACTATTTTCTGGAATTATACATCTTACTTTATAGCCAAGTGTTAAAAGATGCTTAATTAAAGGTATTCTGTGCTTTGCTGTAAATTGATGACCATTAATAACAAATAGAATTTTATTAATAGATTTAGAATTCAATTTTTCTTTTCATTTTCAAGCCATTGCTGATACATTAAAATAGCCCAAATTTGATAATGCCAGTTTCTTTTTCTAGATAAATGTTCATCCCATTTTTTTCTAATAGGTGCTGGATTAAAAAACCCTTCCTGATTTAATCTGGTTTCATTTAAAAGAGTATCAGCCCATTCTTTAAGTGGACCTCGCAACCATGAGTCTATTGGAACACCAAAACCCATTTTAGGCCTATCAATTAATGTTTTAGGTACATATTTACTAAGAACTTGTTTTAAAAGCCATTTACTTTGACCATTGCGAATTTTCATATCTAGGGGGAAGCTCCATGCAAACTCAATAACTCTATGATCAAGAAACGGAATCCTTGTCTCTAATGAAACGGACATTGCAGCACGATCTACTTTTACCAGCAAATCATCAGGTAAATAACTCATTGTATCAATATACATCATTTGATGTTCAAAATCGTTAAAGGCTGGCCATTCCGTTAATTCAGTAAGGACTGTTAATGGTTCGTCGTTTCCAATTACTATACTTGAGGGGTTTTTCCATAAAGACATTAGATTTATGTAAATTTCTTCAGGGCTATTTGCCTTAAGAACATTTGCAAGTTTAAATGCTTTATCACCAAATCTCATAATCTTTTTATTGCCTGTAAACAAAGTACTCCCAATCTTATCTAATCTCTCTGGAGAAAAGGATAATATTCCTTTTATAAAAAGGGATAAAAAAGGTTTTGGTAGATATTGTATGTTATTCCAAATGTTTTTTACCCATATATATCTATCATACCCTCCAAATAACTCATCACCGGCATCACCGGATAAAGATACTGTAACATCTTGCCTGGCTAATTCTGAGACAAGAAAGGTTGGGATTTGAGATGAATCTGCAAATGGTTCATCATAAATGTGTGACAAACTGGGAATTATATTTATTGAATCTTGAGGACTAACATACAGTTCCGTATGTTCGGTACCAAGATAATCAGCAATAGATTTAGCATAATTTGCTTCATTATAATTTTTATCATTAAAACCAATAGTAAATGTTTTAACTGGCCTGTTTGAAATTCTTTGCATCAAAGCTACTATTAAGGAAGAATCAATACCGCCGGATAGAAATGCGCCCAAAGGCACATCTGAAATCATTTGGTGCTTAACTGAATCCATTAACAGACTATCTAGAGAATCAATTGCATCTGATTCGTTACCATCAAAAGAATTTGAAGTTCCTTCTTTTACGATCTCATTCATTGACCAAAATTTAATGGGTTCAGGTAAATCGCCAATATTCTTCAGGTTTTCATTTATTCGTAATTTCAAATATGTACCCGGTATTAATTTTTTTATCCCTTTGTATATAGAATGCGGTGCTGGTATATAATTATGACGCAAATATAACGACAAAGCTTTTCTACTAATTTCACCTATAAAGTCTGAATGTGCCTTAAGTGCCTTTAGCTCAGACCCGAACAGAAATGCATTTTTCTGCCAACCATAATACAATGGTTTTTCACCAATACGATCACGGGCTAAGTATAAAACTTTCTCTTTACGATCCAATAGAGCAATTGCAAACATTCCAACACAATTTTTAAGAGTTTTGCTAAAACCATAATTTTCTATATAAGCTAATATCGTTTCTGTATCTGAATGTCCATTCCAATCAGGAACACTATTATTTTTTTCTAATTCAGCTCTAAGAGATAAATGATTATATATTTCCCCATTAAAAAGAATTACAAATCTTTTTGAAGATGAAAACATTGGTTGATTTCCATTATCAGATAAATCAAGAATAGAAAGGCGGCGATGGGCAAAAGCTATACCATGATCCTGATCAATCCAAGTTCCCGAAAAATTTGGGCCTCTATGTTTAATAGCTTCCGACATAAGCTTTAATTGATTTTCTGCGCCTTCAAAACCATTAGGCCACTCGCCACCTATATATCCAGTTAGTCCGCACATTATTTTCTCATTAGTAAAATATGTTTTAAGATATTCTTCTATCCATTAATAGATTTTTCATAATTGTAACAATTTTAGGAGCATAAACTTGTAAAGAATATTTTTTTTCAACTGTCATTCGTCCATTTTGCCCTAAAAATGTTCTAAACTTTGAATCATGATATAAAGATAATAAAGCGTCATTCCATTCAGATTGACTAGACGCAAGAAGACCTGTTTTATAATTTTTTACTATTTTTATATTTACACCAACAGGAGAAGCTATAACTGGTATTTTACAGGCCATAAACTGAATTAATTTGTACCCACACTTACCTCTTTCCCATGGTAAATCAGGAATTGGCATAATACCTATATCAAATTTAGTTATTTCATTATACTCTGTATCTTCAGACCATGGTATTTTCGTGATTGGTAAATCTTGAAAGTCATTTCTTCCAGCGCCAATCGCAAAAAAATTAAACAACTTTTTATTGCTTAATTCAATGATCACAGAAGATATTTCATTTAAATAATGGCTTGTCATTGGAGAGCCAATCCATCCTACTGATATTTTTTTTTCTTTATTTTTTTTATTTAATAATGGATATCTATCTAAATCAATTACAGTTGGAACTATAATAACATTTTTTGCTCCTGCAGAGGTTGCTCTTTCAGCTAAATAATCATTTCCAGCTATCACAAGATTAGCATTTTTCATTATTTTATCTATTTTACTTTTATACAATAATTTAACAACTTTATTTGAGTGTTGATCGTATTGATGAAAAATTGCATCATCTATATCAACAACTATTGGAATATCAAATAGAGATAGTAATTTTTCAACCCAAGCAGGAAGGAATGGGAAAAGCTCTTTTTCTAACCATATTAAATCATACTTATTTAAACTTATTAATTTTAAAATACGTTTTATATACGCATTAATTATTAAACCAAAAGCTATATTCTTATTATATTTTTTAATTAAATAATTATCAACAAGTAATGGTCTGAAATCTAATTTGAAACCATTTTCTATTAAATGAGGAAAATATTGCACCATTCTTAATCTACTACTCGCCCCAAGGGTTCCATATCTTGATAAAACAAGTATGTTCAATTTATTTTAAACATGGTCTGTTTTTTTTCCAACGATATAATTATCTATAATTGATTTATCTGAAACTTTATATTTATTGGGAATAATTCATTGTTGTGATTTATTAAAATTGGTACTGAATTAGAAATTGGAAATATCAAATTACAAGTGTCACATTTATAATTAATATTTATTACTATTAAAGAAGATGAATCGCAATCAGGACATCTTAATATATTAATCAAATCATTTTTTATATTAAATATAGTTTTCACAAAAAATCATTTTTTTATTTTTTTTAACTGATAATTAATCTCATAACAAGGAAATAACCAGGTTAAATTTTCTTCGTAGAACTCTTTTGTATATGAATTAATATTTACTAAAAACTGTATCAATTTTTTTAGTAGATATCTAAAATAAAAAGGCGGGGGAGATTTAAAAGTTAAAAAAACTTTTTCCAAGAATAGATTATCAATCTTTGAATAATTTGGGATCTTTCGTTTAAAAATAGTTGATTCTGCGTAATAGAATAAAGTATATAAACCAAAATGATTATTATGTGTAGGATCAGAATAATAGTATGGGTTTGAAAAATGAGGGACAATAATTGTTATTGAGCCATTAGGTTTAACAATTCTAATTAACTCTTTAATAAAAATATCAAAATGATTTATATGCTCTAAAAAGTGCGATGTATAAACTTTATCAACAGATTCATCTGGAAAATTTTTGATTATATCAATAGCATCACCTATTAAATCAACACCTTCATAGTCAACAATATCAATACCTAAATATTCATCTGATATTTTTTTTGGACCGCACCCAATATCGATACAAATAGTGTTATTAGTACTAATTATTTGATTTATTTTGGATAAATTTTCACTCATTAACTATTATATCAGTATCAGCTTTTTTTAAGAGTATGGATGGGAGTTGACAATATTTCGAAACCCATTAGTATACCATAAACCTAAACCATATATTATCATAATAGGAGTATAAAGTTACCTAGGTTTTCCATTATAATCCTTAATAGAAATGATTGCGCAAGGAA
>CEUZ01259095.1_pt1 | contig 13883 bp, 12 predicted proteins | sample 361511 | NCBI WGS metagenome assembly CEUZ01 (sample SAMEA2622822, study PRJEB7988) | marine metagenome | biome: marine biome (ENVO:00000447); feature: surface water layer (ENVO:00002042); material: "saline water (ENVO:00002010), including plankton (ENVO:xxxxxxxx)" | depth 5 m
TTGACTGAAATTATATCTTCCCAAACTATTTAAAGTTAAGATTGCTTTTTTAATATTAATTTTATCTTCACTATTAGGTTTTATGTTTGTATAAAAACCCTTTTTTAAAGCAAGTTCAGGATTATAAGTTAAGGAACTTATTGTATTAATTCCTTCTCTTTTTAAAATTTTAATTATCTCTTTTAATAAGGCTGCATCACCCAATTTAGAACTCCTAATTACTCGTGGAAGATAGTATACTCCTTTTAAATCAAGTTTTAGTTTTGAAAAATGAGGTTTTTGAACTTTTCCAGCAAATAATACCTTTTTACAATTTTTATTTTTAAATATTTTAATTATTTTTCCAAACTCACCTATAGAAACTTTATTTGAATTTTGATCTTTTTTAAATTTATTTTTTTTTGATAAATCAATTATAAAATATTTTATTTTTATTTTTTTAATTTTTTTTAAAATTTCAATTGGAAAATGAGTCTCGCCAAAAATTAAGCCAATCATTATTTAGAATTAGGTGTACAAATAGGCCGCTTTTTATCTTTGGATATAAAATTTATAACCTCGGCAACCAATTCATTACCCTTGTATTCACCATTAATTTTATTTAAATTTTCATGTAAATTTTTAGAAGAAAAAATTTTATTAAAAGCTGAATCTAATTCCATTATTTTTTTGTTTTCATATTTTTTTCTCTTTAATCCAATTATATTAATACCCCTTAAGTAATTCCTATTTCCAAAGGATAGACCAAAAGGAATTACATCTTTTAATACACCTGTCATACCCCCTATCATTGCTAACCTACCAATTCTTGTAAATTGTTGAACGGCTGAATTTCCACCAATGATAACAAAGTCTTCTATTGTTACATGACCGCCTAAAGGTACATTATTTGCGATAACAACATTATTACCAATATTACAATCGTGCGCAACGTGAGACGAAATCATTAATAAGCAATTATCTCCTATAACGGTTTTGTTGCCACCGCCTTCTGTGCCTGGATTTACAGTAACGTATTCTCTAATAGTATTGTTTTCTCCAATTATTAGACTATTTGATTCTCCTTTGTATTTTAAATCTTGAGGTGTTGTTCCAATACTCGCAAAAGGAAATATTTTTGTTCCTTTTCCAATTTTTGTTTTTCCTTCTACATGTACGTGAGAAATTAATTCTACATTATCAGCAATATCAACCATAGGACCTATATAACAAAAAGGTCCAACTTTGACGTTTTTTCCAATCTTTGCTTTTTTGTCTACAATACTTGAATTATGAATCATTTATTTCTATCCACAATAGTTGCTGTCCATTCAGCATCAGCCATTTTCTTTTCATTTACTTTTGCTACACCTTTATATTTCCACACTCGACCATGTGATCTTATTGCCTCGATATCTAAATGCAGTTCACAGTCGGGTATTACTGGACTTCTAAATCGCGCTTTATCTACACTCATAAGGTAAACTAATTTGTTTTCATACTCCTTGGGGTCAATACCATACGCTGTTAAAGCTGCGGCTGCTTGTCCAAAAGCTTCGACGATTAATACACCCGGCATTACTGGTTGGCCGGGGAAATGACCTTGTACAAAAAAAGAATTCTTTTTTACATAAACAATAGCAGTAGCAGATTTCAAATGCTCAATATTTATTAATTTGTCAATTAATAACATTGGTTCTCTATGAGGCAACAAACTCTCTATTTTTTTTTTATCAATTGTATCTTTTTTCATTTTTCTTTTCTTTTTTTTAAAAATTGTTTTAATGGTAAAGCTGGATATCCCATTACTTGTTGATTATTAGGAATATCATTTATAACACCACTACCACCACCGATTTTGACATTATTTCCAATTTTTAAATGCCCTGAAACACCTGCTTGTCCTCCTATAACAACATTGTCTCCTATTGTAGTGCTACCAGCAAATCCTACTTGGCCCGCGATCATACAATTTTTTCCTATATGCACATTATGAGCAACATGCACTTGATTATCTAAAAAAGTATTAGCTCCTATTACAGTATCGCCAAATGATCCACGATCTATTGTGCTATTAGCTCCTATTTCAACTCCATCAGCCAATATAACTTTTCCAATGTGTGGTGTTCTCATATTTCTATCTTTTATTGGTATAAAACCAAAACCTTTGACTCCAATTTTTGAACCATCTTGTATATGCACATTATCAGAAATTGAGGAGTTTTTAATTGTAACTAATGTCCCGATCACACAATTTTTGCCAATAGAGACGTTACTTTCGATAACGGAATTAGATCCTATCTGAGTATATTTTCCTATTTTTACATTTGATCCTATAAATACATTTTTTCCAAATATGACCTCTTCATATTTAGAATTTATTTTATCAGAACTTACTAATTTTTTATCTAGTAAATCAATATCAGCACTAGGATAAAACATTCTTGATACTTGAGTAACAGCAAATAAAACATTTTTAACATTAACTTTTATACACTTCTTGGGTAAAAATTTAGAAAGATTCGAAGAAGTGATACAAGCTATGGCTTTTGTGTTTTGTGAATATTCCTTATATTTGCTTGAATTTAAAAAAGTCATATCACCCTCACCAGCTTTATCTAAAGACTCAATTCCGTGTATTTCTAAATTACTATTTTTTAGAAAATTATCTTCAAATCCAATAATTTTAGCTATTTCGTTTAAAGGGAAAGGCCCCTTTTTTTCAAAAAACTGGCTCTTTGACATTTTATTTTAAATTTAATGAAGGTAGTTCTTTATTTAATTTTTCAACAATAACATTTGTAATATCTAACTCTTCAGTTCCTAATACAATGTTTTTTTTATCCATGATAATTGAAATATTGTTTTCGCTTATATAGTTTTTTAAAATAGGATCTAATTTCTGTAGTAGTTTTTGTCTTGCATTAGATCTTTGTTTAGCAATCTTATCTAGAACTGCTCTTCTTTCAGTTTGGTAGGTCATTACCTTTTTTCTTAACTCGTCTGATTTTTTTTTATAATCTTCTTTTGACAGAGCCCCTTTTTTCGATAACAAATCACCTTCTTCTTTTTTTAGCTCAGTTTCTCTGTTAGCTATATTTTTCTGGTTTTCCTTAAAAGTTTTTTGCAGAAAATCTTGCGCGCCTTTTCCTGCTTTACTATTATTTAAAACATATTTCATATCTATGTATGCTATTTTTTGTTCAGCTTGAGCATATGTACCTACTAAAAAAAACAAAGTAACTACAATAAATTTTACAAAATATTTCATTAAAATGATGTACCCAATCTAAAATTAAATGTCTGTGTCTCATCTTGGCTAGCTTTGGTAATATCTTGTGCAAGAGTAAAGCTTAAAGGTCCTATAGTTGTGAACATATTCGCACTTACGCCCACTGATGATCTGATAGTATTTGAATCATCTAAACTACTATTATAATCAACCCCCCAAACATTCGCTGAGTCTAAAAAAAGACTAATGTCTGTTCTTGTAGATTCTGGTAAAAGGTTAGGTAGTTGGGCTTCAAAGCCTAAGGCGGCAGTATAATTACCACCTACATAATCAGCACCATCTTTAGGTCCAACTTTACCTGTGTTAAATCCCCTTAATCTTTTTGCTGGAATAAATAATCTGCTTGTTAGTCTAGTATCTTCACCTTGTAAACCATGTATTGAACGACCATAAAATTTAAATGCTCCTATTACATCTTCTGAAAATCCATGATAACCACTAACAGAAATACCATTCATCAAAGAGGATTTATCCATAAGTATTGGTATGTCTTGATCAAATTTTGTTATATATCCATCCGTTGGTTGAAAGGGCTGATTTCTACTATCTTGAGTAATTCCATATGAAAAATCGATATTTTCATAACTTCCTTCCATTTTTTTCATTGCGTCAGTTGCGTCTACTTCAACTTCAATATCCTCAAACGACAAATTAATTGAAGGAGATAGGTATATATTTTCATATTGTTCAAATTCAGTTCCTAATACAAATCCTGTTTTTGTACTTTTGTATCCTGAGTTAGTAACTTTGTCTGTAGAAGAAACGTCCAGTGAAGTAAATACAGAATTGCCAGAGTAATTATAATTTGGGTTTGCTACAGCAATATTTCCACTTATTTTTTCCTCTGAAACGTTAAGGGCTGACTGAAGTTGAATTCCTCTACCAAGCCAATTATTTTCACTAACTGCAAACATAAAAGAAGTACCATCAGTACCAACTCCTGCTCCAGCAGCGATTTCCCCAGTTGCTTTTTCTTCAACGCTAATTTCTAAAACTCTTAGATCAGGAGATGAACCTTCTTTTACTTTTTGTTCAACCTTCCCAAAAATCCCTCTGCTTTTAAGTTTATTAACTGACTTGTTAACTAATAATGCGCTGTAAGGATCTCCTTCGTCAACTACCAGTTCACCCCTAACAACAGAATCGTTAGTAACACTATTTCCAACAATATTAATTCTCTCTATTATAAATTTTTGTCCTTCAAATATTTCAATTTTTATATCAACGCCATCACTTTCGAGTGTTTCCGATACTCTGTGGTTAATAAATTGTAGTTCTTTTTGTTCACTTAGCTTATCTATTTTTTGTAAAATTGATGTTAATTTTCTTCGAGAATAATAGTCCCCAACAACTTTGTTAAAATCTTTTTCTAATTCGCTAAATGCAGATTTATCTAAAGATTCAGAAACTTCAGCTGAAATTTTCTTAAATCTATATCTCTGGCCAGCATTTATATTAAAACTAAGAACAAAACCTTCTCCTTCTGAATATTCAACATTACTAGAAGCAATATCTACTTCGTAGTAACCTTTATTTTTATAATAATTTTCGAGTAGTCTTTTATCTAGTTCTATTCTTTCTTTATTTAAATATACATTTCGTGAAATAAATTTCCAAAATTTAGCTTCTTGTGAAGTAATAATATCTCTTAACTTTTTTTCTCTTACTTTTTTTTCCCCTAAAAAAAATATTCTTGAAATTTTAGCTTTTTTTCCTTTGTCAAGTTTGTAAATTAAATTTACTCTATTTCTATCTAACTGTTCTACTTCCGCATCTATTTTAATAAAGTAGAAACCTAAGCTTCTATAAAATTCTTTAATCATATTTACATCTGTCTTTATGTAATTTTTTATATAGGAAGTTTTTTCTCTAAGATTAAGCAATTCACTGATTGCTTCCTTATATTTATCAGCTTTCTCACCCTCAAAAACAACTGAGTTTATAATTGGATTTTCTTCTACTATTATATTTAATATTCCATTTTTTAGCTCAACAGAAATATTTGCAAAAAAATTAGTTTGGTAAAGTTTTTTTATAAGCAGGTTTATATCTGGTGTTTCGTAATTATCACCTATTTTAATATCTCCAAAAATAACTATTGTTTCTAAAGAAATTCTTTCATTACCCTCTGCTGTCACTTTGTTTACAACCTCTGCCTCTGCTTTTAGATTTAAAGCAAAAAATAAAAAGGTAAAAACACATAATATTTTTTTAAAATTAGGCATATATTATTATCTTACACACATGTTCATGGTTTTCAATCTAGCCCAATTGTCGGCTATTTTTATATCTTTTATGGTTTCGGGCTTTCTTCTAGCATACTTTTTAAATTCTTTGTCCATAATAATTTTATTAATGATTTTTATAATATCTAGAAACTTAATTTTTTTACTTAAAAACAAACTTACTAGCACCTCATTGGATGCGTTAACAATGGTTGGGGTTAATGGACCTAAAGTTAAGCATTTATTAATTAACTTTATTGATGGAAATTTTTTAACATTTACGTTCTGAAAACTTAGGCTGTTCAATTTTTTAATATCAATATTTTTAATATTTAAAGTATTTTTTTTAGTTCCATACAAAGTGTTTGATATTGGTATTTTCATATCAGTGTTATACAAAATCATTTTGATTAATCCATTTTTAAAACGAATTATTGAGTGAACATAAGATTGTGGATGTATCATAATTTTATATTTTTTTTTATCAAAATTAAAAATTTTGCATGCCTCAATTACTTCAAAAACTTTATTTATTAAATTTGCTGAATCAACTGATATTTTTTTTCCCATTTTCCATTTAGGATGATTAATTGCATGTTTTGGTAAAACATAATTTAAACTATTAATAGATTTTTTCAAAAACGGACCACCAGAGGCTGTGATTATTATTTCTTCTATTTCATTATCCTGAATATTGTTTGTAAGCTCCTTAATTGCAAAATGTTCAGAATCTACTGGCAAAATTTCGGTTTTGTATTTTTCTATTAGCAATAATAAAATATCCCATCCACAAATAATTGTTTCTTTATTTGCTATAGCTACCTTTTTGCTTAATTTAATTGCGTCTAGTGTTGGTTGCAAACCAGCAACACCTACTATAGCAGACATTGTGTAATCAAGTTTTTTGAAGATTATTTTTTTTAATGGTGTATCTCCTTGATAAACTTTTGTTGGATAATTTTCCAAAGATTTTTTTACTTTTAGGTAAAATTTTTTATTTTTTATTAAAACATTTTTTACATTAAAATTTTTTGCCTGCTTAATTAACTCTTTATAATTGTTGTTTGCGGTTAGTAAAAAAACATCAAATTTATTTTTATCTTTTTTTATAACTTCCAAAGTTGATTTTCCAATAGAACCCGTTGATCCAAGAATGGCAATTTTTTTTTTCATTTTAAATAAATATAATTAACCAAAATAAAAATGCGGCTGGTACGCCAAATATTATTCCATCAATTCTGTCTAGGATACCACCATGCCCAGGCAGAAAACTTCCTGTATCTTTTACTTTTGCTAATCTTTTTAAATATGAAATAAATAAATCTCCCAACTGACATGTTAATGAAATGATTAATATCCAAATTATAGTTACAAATTCAATTTTTATAAAATTTTGACTAATAAATATTAAAGGTAATAAAGAAAATAAAAAGGAACCAATAGTACCTGATATAGTTTTATTGGGACTAATTTTTGTTAATTTTTTCCCACCAATACTTTTACCAACTATATAGCCTCCGACATCTGAAAGAATACAAATTGATACAATAAATAGAATGCCTTCAAAGTCATACCATGCTCTGGCTCTAAAAGTTATCACTATAAAAAAAAGTAAATATATGAAACTTATTATGGAAAATATAAATATTATTAATTTATCTGTCCATATTTTTCTACTTAAATTAATTAATTCAAATAAACTAATCAAAGACACAATTATTAATAAAAATAACCAGGTATAACTGCTAATAAATAGACAAGATAAAAAAATTATAATTAATACAACAGATGTAACGATTCTTTTTTGTAAATTGTTCATATTTTTCCAAAATTTCTTTTAATTTTTTTAAATTTAAGGATGATATTGTTGAAATCATTTTCATTAAAATCTGGCCACAATTTATCAACAAAAAATATTTCTGTATAAGCCAACTGCCATAAGAGAAAATTACTTAAGCGTTTGGTCCCGCCTGTCCTTATCAAAATATCTGGATCTGGTATATTTTTTGTGTAAAGATTTCTCTCAAAATTTGCAATATTGATTACTTTATTTTTTATCTTGCTCACCTTTTTGCATGCACTTATTATCTCTTCCTTAGATCCATAGTTTAACGCCAGATTTAATGTTATTGCTTTATTTTGATGTGTCTTTTTTTCAATGAATTGAATCGTTTTCTTAATATCATCCGGTAGTTCTTTTCTGCTTCCTATAACATTTATTTTAATTTTTTGTTTTATAATTATCTTAAGTTTTTTTTTTAGTGATTTTCTTATTAAATCAAAAAGGAAATTTATTTCAGTTTTTGGCCTGCTCCAGTTTTCGGTAGAAAATGTGTAAAGTGTCAGAAATGTAATTTTATTTTTTAATGATGTTTTAATAACCGATTCTACAGTTTTTATTCCCTGTAAATGACCGTAATTTCTTGATTTCCCTCTATTTAAACCCCATCGCCCATTACCATCCATTATTATAGCGACATGATTTAATTGATTCATATTGTCATTACTTCTTTTTCTTTTGAAGCAAGTTTTTTTTCTAACTCTGATATTTGTTTATCTGTTAAGTTCTGAATTTTTTTTTCTAAATTTTTAGATTCGTCTTCTCCTATTTTTTTTTCTTTTAAATCTTTTTTTAATTTATCGTTTGCCTCTCTTCTAATGTTTCTAATGGCAATTTTAGACTTTTCAGCTAACCCGCCCATTATTTTTTTTAGCTCTGTCCTTCTTTCTTCGTTTAAACTTGGTATAGGTATTCGTAATAATTGACCATCTATTTGAGGATTAATTCCAAGGTTTGATTTTTTTATTGCAGCATCAATTATATTAACGTTATTTAAATCCCAGACTTGAATATTAATTGATCTTGGGTCCGGTGTTGATATTGTTCCTAATTGGTTAATTGGCATCATTTGGCCGTAAACATCTACCTTAATAATATCTAGCATAGAAGCGTTTGCTCGACCAGTTCTCAAGGAAGCAAGTTCTTGACTAAAAATTTCAAAAGCTTTTTTCATTTTCGAATCACAATTATTTAATACTTCGTCAGACATTTTCTTATAATCCTTCGCCTACCTTAAATCTTATAAATTTTTTTATGACAATTTTGTCTTTCCCAGAAATTTCTTTAATTATATCTTTCACCTTTTTTTTTGGTTCCATTATCCAGTCTTGGTTTAATAAAGTATTTTCTTCAATAAATTTATTTAATTTACCAAAAGCTATTTTTTCAATAATTTTAGTGTCCTTTCCTGTATTTTTCAATTCTTCTGTTATTATTTCTTTTTCCTTTTTTAGCAGATTTTCATCTAAATCATGCTTATCAATAGATAATGGTGAAGAAGAAGCAATTTGCATTGATAATTGTTTTCCAAAATTAGCTATATCTTCTTTTTTTTTATTTGTTTCAATGCTAACTAAAACTCCAAGTTTTCCCAAATTATTTTTGATTGATGAGTGCATATAAGAAAAGTTTGCAAATTTATTATTTTCAATAAAAGCAGTTCTCCTTAAAGTTATTTTTTCTCCTATTTTAGATACCAGAGCAACCAAGTTGTCTTTTACCTTTTTTTTATTCTTCATTTCTGTTTCCAAGATATCTTCCATTTTACCTGGATTGGATAATGTTAATTCAGAAACTTCTTCTGAAAATTTTATAAATTCGTTATTTTTTGCGACAAAATCTGTTTCGCTATTTATTTCTATTATAGAAAACCTGTTATCTTTATGAGAAATACATACTAATCCTTCTGCTGCTACTCTACCCATTCTTTTGTTAGCTTTAGCAATACCTTTCTTTCTTAAAAGTTCTATAGATTTTTCCAAATCACCTTTTGTCTCGTCAATAGCATTTTTACAATCCTTAAAACCAACACCAGTAATTTCCCTTAATTGTTTTACCTTTTCTATTAGTTCATCAGATGACATAAAAATATTTTTTTATTTAGATTTTTTTGATGCAAAAGCTTTAACTTTTGAGAAAATTGATTTCTTTTTTTTTTCTTTTACTTCGCTTTTTTCTTTTATTTGACTTTTTTCTACTTTTACCTTTGTTTTAACTTCTTCTTTTTTTTCCTCATCTTTCTCGTTTTTATTTGTTATATTTTTTTGTGCATCAATAATTGTATCTTTAATTAGTTCACAATATAAATTTATTGCTCTTCTAGCATCATCATTTCCTGGTATTGGAAAATTAATTCCAGTTGGATCTGAATTAGTATCTACTATAGCAACAATAGGAATGCTTAGCTTCAAAGCTTCTTTTACTGCTAGTGACTCAACATTAGTATCAATTATAAAAATCATATTCGGGGTTTTTTTCATTTCAGCAATTCCTCCTAACGACCTCTCTAATTTATCCCTTTGAATACCCATTTTTAATATTTCTTTTTTCGTAAAGCCGCTAATCTCCGTTTTTAAATCTTCAGAAAGTTTTTTGTACCGTTTTATTGAATTAGATATTGTTTTCCAGTTAGTTAACATTCCGCCTAACCACCTATGACTTACATAGAATTGATCTGTGTCTTTAGCTAAAGACGCTATTGCATCTGAAGCTTGTTTTTTTGTAGATACAAATAATATTCTTCCGCCTAAACTAATGCATTTATGCATTTCAATTAAAGCAGAATTTATCATTTCTAGCGTTTGTACTAAATCAATAATATGAATTGAATCTTTCGACCCAAAAATAAATTTATTCATTTTTGGATTCCATCTAAAGGTTTTGTGCCCTAGATGAACACCTGCTTCTAATAATTGTTTTATTGTTACACTTGGTAAATTCATATTTTCCCGGTTATTCCACCACAATTATTTCCACTTAAGGACCGGAGGTTTTAAAACCAACAATTGTGTGCGTATTTAAGTTCGATGTTCTACAGTTTATATGGAAAAACTTCAATATAATAAATTAAACACTAATTTTCTTTATATATTGCTCTTTATTTAAGTTTTTTAGGGTATCATAGTTAAATTTTCTCTTATCTTTTAATTCAAATAAATAACTTTTATCATTTTCTTTAATTAAAATTTTAATTTTAGACGTCCCGCTTTCTTTAATTTTTTCATAAAGATCTGCTAAACTTTCAGATTTATCTATTTCAATATGAACGTTATTATAACTTAGTTTTGTAACTTGCTCTAAGCTTGAGATATTTCTAACATTAATTCTTCTAAATCTATTTTCTTGATTTTCTTTATCGCGAACAACAGTTACAAGAAAAGATTTACCTTCTTTTAAATTTTCTCTATTTTTTTCTAGAATTTCTGAAAAAAGGAATAGTTCAAAAACTTTACTTAAGTCACTAAATTTTATAATTGCCATTGGTGTTCCTTTTAAAGTTTTCTTTTCTTTTATTGACATTATTGTTCCTGCTAAAACACATTCATTATAATTAGCATTTTCAAAATCCTTAAAGGATTTTGCATTGTATTGCTGAAGAGCCTCTTTGTACTCTCTTAAAGGGTGGTTTGATATATAAAATCCAAGAGCTTCAAACTCTTTTGATAACAATTGGTCACTTGGCCAGTTTGGTGAATCTTTATCTTTTATCAAATAAGATACTTTATGACTTTCTTCAGTAAATAAACTTGATTGATTTTGAATTTTATTTTCGTAAATTGTTTTAGAGTTTTGAATAATGTTAGTTATATTTTCGTATATAACTTTTCGATTTAAAAAAATAGAATCAAATGCTCCAGCTTTTACTAAGCCTTCCAATTGAAGTTTGTTTATATTTTTAGGATTAATACGGTTTATAAAGTCACTTATTGATTTAAATTTTCCATTTTTTTGTCTTTCCTCCACAACTTTAGAGATGGCCTCGAATCCAACATTTTTTATGGCTCCTAAAGCATAAAATAAAGTATCTTGGAGTGGAATAAATTCAGCAAAACATTCGTTAATGCAAGGTCTTTGAATTTTTATATTTAATCTTTTTAATTCCTCAAAAAACTCACTTAATTTATCTGTGTTAGATAATTCATTCGACATTGACGCTGCTATAAATTCGTTAGGGTAGTATGTTTTTAAATATGCAGTTTGATAAGCGATCATTGCATATGCTGCCGCATGGCTTTTGTTAAAACCATATTCAGCAAATGGTTCGATTTTTTTAAATATAAAATTTGCTGTGTCTTTTGTTATTCCATTTTTAACTGCACCGTTTACAAATCTTTCTTTTTGTCTTTCTAGTTCAGCTCTTTTCTTTTTTCCCATAGCACGCCGAAGTATGTCTGCTTCACCCGCAGAAAAACCTGATAATACTTGTGCGATTTGCATAACCTGCTCTTGATAAATAATTACACCGTAGGTTGGTTCTAAAATTTCCTTAAGTTTAGGGTGTAAATAATCTGGTTTTTTTTCTCCGTGCTTACACTGATTATATACTGGAATATTACTCATAGGACCCGGTCTAAACAAAGCTACTAAAGCTATAATATCTTCAAATTTATTTGGTTTCATATTTACTAAAGCATCTCTCATTCCTGCGCTCTCTAGCTGGAATAACCCTAGAGTAAAACCTGAGCTTAGTAATTCAAAAACTTTTGGATCATTGAGCTTAATTTTATTTATATCTAATTTTATTTTTTTTCCTTTAAGAAGTAATATTGTTTTATTTATAACGGTCAGTGTTTTAAGACCAAGCAAATCAAACTTTACCAGACCGGCATTTTCTGAAGCATACATATCAAATTGCGTTGAAGGTAAAAGTGAATTTGAAGAAGGATCCTTGTAGAGTGGGACAAACTCAGCAAGATTTCCTTCGGGAATAACAACTCCAGCAGCATGGGTGGCCATGTTTCTATTTAATCCCTCTAATTTTTTTGAAATTTCTACAAGTTTTTTTACTCTACTATCCTTTTCTTCTTCTTTTCTAATTCTTGGTTCTTGGGCAATTGCCTTTTCTAATGACAAAGGTCTAGATGGATCGAAAGGGATCATTTTGCAAAGTGCATCAACATAACCATAAGGCAAACCTAAAACTCTCCCTATATCTCTAAAAGCCATTCTTGCTTTTAACTTTCCGAATGTAATTATATGAGCAACGCCTTTACCGTACTTTTGTTTTAAATATTCTAGAACTAAATCTCTTTTTTCTTCACAAAAATCTATATCAAAATCTGGCATAGAAACTCTATCAGGATTTAAAAATCTTTCAAAAATTAAGCCAAACTTTATTGGATCTATATCTGTTATAGAAAGAGCCCAAGCAACTAAGGAGCCCGCACCTGATCCCCTTCCGGGACCAACTGGTATATTGTTTTTTTTAGCCCATTTAATGTAATCCGCAACAATTAAAAAATAACTTGCATATTTCATTTTTGAAATAATGCTAATTTCATGATTTAATCTTTCTGTATATATGCTTCTAATATTTTTTTTTTCTTTTAAATCATGATTTGGAAATACATAAACATCTAATTTTTCTTTTAAACCTTCTTCTGAATCCTTAATTAATAAATCATCTACATTTTTAAATTTAGTATTTTTAATCTTTGGTAAAACAGGCAGTGAATTTTTTGGTCTAAAGGAAATCTTGTAAGGAAAATTTGCATTATTTTCCAATGCATCTGGAAGGTCATGGAAAAGCTTATACATTTCATCTGAGTTTTTTAAATAGTGTTCATCACTATATTTCCTTCTATCTTTTACATTAACATAAGTTTTTTCTCCTATACAAAGGTATGCGTCATGTGCTTCAAACATATCTTTATCTAAATAATAAACTTCTTGTGTAGCGATTATTGGTAGAGAAAGTTTTTCTGAAATATTTAACAAAAATTTTTCAAATAATTTTTCACCCTCGTCATTATGTCTTTGAATTTCTACGTAAAAATCATTTTCAAATATCTTTGCTAGCCTTTTAAATAATAGTAAAATTTCTTCTGTAAGATTTTTAAAAAAAAGCTTACCTATTAATCCATCAAAAGCCCCAGATAAAATAACTAGACCTTTGTAGTTTGACTCTAAATCTTCAATTTTACAATGTGGTTCCTCATCATCTTTAATATCTAAAAATGATTTTGATGATAATTTTATTAAATTTTTATATCCTTCCAAATTTTTAGCAAATAGGGGAATCTTGCCAAAATTATTTTTATATTTAATATTAATCTGTGTTCCGATAATTGGTTGGGTCTTAGATTTTGCGATTGTTTCAGAAAACTCTAGAGCTCCACACAAATTATTTGAGTCACATAAACCGATAGCTTTGATTTGATTGGTTTTACAATATTTTGCTATATCTGTGGTTTGTAAAGCGCCTTCGCATATTGAATATTGTGTGTGAATTTTTAGATGTGTAAATTCTTTATTATCAACTTCATTCATTTTTTCCTTAGTATATTACCATCTAAAATATTTAACTTATAGTCTGCTCTATTTGATA
>CEUZ01253598.1_pt1 | contig 13873 bp, 14 predicted proteins | sample 361511 | NCBI WGS metagenome assembly CEUZ01 (sample SAMEA2622822, study PRJEB7988) | marine metagenome | biome: marine biome (ENVO:00000447); feature: surface water layer (ENVO:00002042); material: "saline water (ENVO:00002010), including plankton (ENVO:xxxxxxxx)" | depth 5 m
CAGATACTTTGCAATTGTTCCTTTACCAGAAGCAGCTGATCCATCTATAGTAACAATTAGAGATTTCATTATATAATTTTTCCTCCAATTTTATTTAAAAGTTTAATAAAATTTGGAAAACTTGTATTAATATATTTAGAATCGCTAATGATTACCTTTGTTGAACTTACCAATCCCATTATTGCAAATGACATGGCTATTCTATGATCTTTTTTAGAATCAATTAATATTGGTTTCTTTTTTTTAGATTTTGATGGAATTATAATTAAATTATCGTTTTCAACTTTAGTCAGAATATTAAATTTTTTAAGATTATTTTTTATTGATGCAAGTCTATTACTTTCTTTAACTTTTAATTCTTTTAGTCCAAAAAATTTTGATTGTCCCAATGCATTTGAAGCAGCAATAGAAAGTATTGGATATTCGTCAATCATTATTGGAGCTAGTTTTGAACTTACCTTGCAGCCTTTTAAAATACTGTATTTAACTTTAATATCACCAACTTTTTCACCATTGATAATTTTTCTATTTTTAATTTTTATATTTGCTTTCATTTTAAGTAATATTTTTAACATTCCTGTTCTTGTTGGATTTATATTTATATTTTTTAAAGTAATATTAGAACCTTTTGTAATTAATGCGGCTACAATAAAAAATGCTGCAGAAGAAAAGTCACCTGGAATAATAATATTTGAAGATTTTAATTCCTTTTTGCCTCTAATCGATATTATATTATTTTTATTAATTTTTCTTATTTTGATATTTGCTCCAAAATATTTAAGCATTATTTCAGTGTGATCTCTGGTTAGACTAGGTTCAATAATTATTGTATTTCCTTTAATATTTAAAGAAGCAAGTAAGATACCAGACTTAATTTGTGCAGAAAGTATTTTGAGCCTGTATTTTATAGGTTTCATTTTTTTATTTGCTTTTATTGCTATTGGCAGTAAATTTTTTTTAGATACAATATTGCCGCCCATTGCATTAATAGGATCAATAATTCGTTTCATTGGTCTTTTTGATAATGATTGATCTCCAGTTATTAAGCTATTAAAGTTTTGATTTGAAAGAAGTCCTATTAAAAGTCTGGCACTGGTTCCTGAATTGCCAAGAAATATTTTTTGTTTACTTTTTTTTAATGAATTTAATCCTTTGCCATAAACAACTGTATGGTTATTTTTTTTGTATATTTTGACACCCAATTTTTTTAATGCATTTATAGTTCTATGAACGTCTTCAGATTCTAATAAATTTACTATTTTTGTTTTGCCCATTGCTATTGAAGAAATAATTATTGATCTATGCGATATTGATTTATCACCTGGTAAAATAATTGTTCCTTTTAGAGGTTTGTTAATCGGATAGCTTGTAATTTTCATTAATAATTATTAATATAATATTCTTACCTAAGTTTAAAACTTTTTCCAAGATATGAAGTTTTTACTGTTTTATTATTCACTACTTCAGAAGGAGTTCCAGAAAAAATTATTTTTCCTTCGTTAGCTATATAGGCCTTATCAACAATATTTAAAGTTTCTCTTACATTGTGATCTGTTATTATAATACCAATATTTTTTTTCTTTAATTTTGTTATTATAATTTTAATGTCGTCAATTGAAATAGGATCTATTCCTGTTAATGGCTCATCCATTAACAAATATTTAGGGTTTGCTGCTAAAGTTCTAGCAATTTCTAATCTTCTTTTTTCACCGCCAGAAAGTACTGTTGCGTTTGATTTTCTTAAATGTGAAATATCAAATTCATTTAAAAGATTTTCTAATTTTATTGACCTTATATTTTTATTTTTTTCAGAAATTTCAATAATTGAGTAGATATTGTCCTCAACGTTCATTCCCCTGAATATTGAGCTTTCTTGAGGTAAATAACTAATTCCTAAAATACCTCTTTGGAAAATTGGCATATCAGTAATCTTATTTCCGTCGAGGATAACATCCCCACTGTTTGGTTGTAATAAGCCCACTAATATGTGAAATGCTGTTGTTTTCCCAGCTCCGTTAGGACCCAGTAAGCCAATAATCTGACCCCTTTGTACATTAAGGCTTATATTTCTTATAATGGGTTTTTTCTTAATAGATTTAGTTATTTTTTTTAAACTTAAACCTTTGTCTAAAATTAAAAATTTATTTTTTTCTAAATGTACCATATTTCACATAATTAATTATTTTTTGTGACATTTAGCAGCCTTTAGTGTTTTTTCAAATGGATTTATCGTTCCTTTTGAAATAAAGCTTTTGTAATCTTCTTCAATTTTATGTTTTTCGTTCCAATCTTGATTTTTTTCGGCTTTTTTAATTGCTTTTTTATAATCTTTTTCAGTACTATACATATAATTTATTTCCTTACAGTATTTTGAATCTTCATCCGAACTGATTAATAATTGAACTTTATTATCTAATGAAGAAATAGTGTAATTATTAGTTGTCATATCTATATTTGCATAATCACCAGTTGTAACTTCTTGTTTTTTAGTAATTTGCACATCGTTAAAAAGTTCTAAAATTTCGCCTTTTTTTGAATATGTTGCAAATTTTGATAAAGATTTCATATCACGATTTTGTATAAAAACTCTTTTCATAGATTTAAACATTTTTGCTTCAACATTCTTTACAACTCTTTCATTATTAATTTCTGTAAAAGATCCTTTTATGTCATCTGCTTTAATTGTCAAATCGTCATCAATAAATATTCCATTTCCTAAAATTACGAATTTTTCATTGTTTGTTTCATAGATTACTTCATCACCCTCAATTATTGAACCTTCAGAGGTTATAAGTTTTGCATTACCAGTAGCTATGATTTTGTATAAATCGTAAAAATCTTTATCATAATAAGCTATTACTTTATCTGAATTTAAGTCAAAATTTTTAGATTTTATTTTTACATTATCGTTAATGTCATAATATTTTTCATTTTGAAATAATTTTATACTACCATCAGATGTAATTTTAGTTATATCATTTTTAGATTCTTCTGCATGTAGTGAAAATCCTAAGCAAATATTTAGTGTCAATATGAATATATAAATTTTTTTTATCATTTTATTTTTACAATATTTTTTCCATTGAAATGAACAACATTTCCTTTTTCTTTTATTTCAAATCCATGAGATGCAATTGAAATTTTTTTAGATTCAAATCTAGTATTTTCATTACTTTTTGCATCAAAGTTCAATTTATTGAAATTTACTTTGTCACTTTTTAAAATAAAGTTGTTTGAGGAATATTCAACATTTCCTTCAAGAAACATACTATTTTCAGATAAAAAGCTTGCTTTTTTAGCAATTACTTCAAGAAAATCCTTATTTGTTTTTTCTTTAATAAATTTTGGATTGATTATGTCAGCATCTTTTTCTAATTTTATGAATGTATTTTGATTTTTGTCTTGGTATTGCAAATATAAAAAAAAGAATAATAAAATGATTAAAAAAATAAAAATGACAATCAATGCATTTTTTTTAATTTTAAATAAAATATTCAATTTATATTATGTAGTAATTCTTAAACAATCATGAATATGAACTATTCCAATTAGTTTTTTATTTTTACAAATAAATAAACTAGTAATTTTTTTTGTATTCATAATATTTAAGGCTTCTCCTATCAAACAGCTTTGGTCAATTGTAAGCGGTTTTTTTGTCATAATTTGATTAACTGACTTGCTTATAATATTACTTCCCATATTTCTTCTTAAATCACCATCAGTAATAATGCCAATTAAATTCTTATTTTTTGAAATTACTCCTAAACAACCAAAACTCTTTTTAGTCATCAATATTAATGCTTTATCCATCAATGAATTTTCTTTAATAACAGGTAATTTATTTCCTATATGCATAATTTCAGAAACTCTTTTTAGATCTTTCCCAATATTGCCACCTGGATGAAATATCTTAAAATCTTCTGAATTAAATCCTCTAATTTTAAGTAATGTTAATGCTATTGTATCACCAAGCACTAACATCATTGTTGTTGATGTTGTTGGTGCTAAATTTAAAGGACATGCTTCGTCAATTTTATTTAATATTAAACCTATTGTAGATTTTTTGTGAAGTATACTTTTAGGATTTGAAGTAATACTATATAGCGGTACATTAAATCTTTTTGCATAATTAATTATTGAACTTAACTCATTTGATTCCCCAGAATTTGAAAGTGCTATAATGCTATCACCTTTTTTAATCATCCCCAAATCTCCATGACCTGCTTCAGCCGGATGTACAAAAAATGATGGAGTTCCTGTAGAAGCCAAAGTTGCAGAAATTTTATTTGCAATATGACCGCTTTTACCTATTCCAGTAACAATTACTCTGCCTTTTGTTTTAACTATTCCTTTAATCAATTCAGAAAACTTGTAATTAAAATTTTTAGTTAGAGATTTGATTCCTTTTAATTCCACACCTAAAACCCTATTAGCTTCTTTTAAAATTTGTTTGTTGTTCATGTTAGTGACTAAAAATATCTGTTTGTTCCCAACCTAATAAGTCAAGTTTAGTTCTATAACTGATAAAATTGAAGCACGCATTAGCTAATTCCACCCTATTTTCTCTTATTAGCATTTTATCAAGTATTTGTTTAATTTTGTGTAAATACAATACATCAGTCCCAGCATACTTAATCTGTGCTGCAGTTAATTTATCTTTTCCCCAATCAGAAGATTGTTGAAGTTTAGAGATTTCAATATCAAGAAATTCTTTACATAAATCTTTTAATCCATGTTTATCAGTAAATGTTCTCACTAATTTTGAAGCAATTTTTGTGCAATAAATTGAATTAACCGGTACATTTAAATTATAATTTAATACTGCTACGTCAAACCTAGCATAATGAAATATTTTTAATATTTTTTTATTTTTTAAAATTTTAGCTAAATTTGGTGATTTTATTTTCTTTTCTTTTTTATATTTTATTAAGTGACAAATATTATTACCAGTTGATAATTGAACCAAACAAAGTCGGTCTCTAAATGGATTTAGCCCCATTGTCTCTGAATCAATAGCAATTGAATTGCCTATTTTTACAGATGTGGGAATATCCCCTTCATGAAGTATAGTTTTCATTATAAGAATGTTATATAAGCCTTTTTTTCATTTATGAAAATGTTATATCACATATAAGGACATCAACTATGAAAACTGTTATAATTTTTGGGGGATCTGGATTTATTGGGAGCAATATTGTTCGTCGTTTATCAAAATTGGGATATAAAATTATTATTCCAACCTCAAATACTGAAAAGGCCTCAAAACTTAAGATATGTGGTGAAATTGGTCAGATATTGCCAATAAACTTAAGATCACTAGATTTAGATATATTAAATAAGCTTATAGAAGAATCACATTACATACTTAATCTCAGAACGATTTGGCAAGAAAATAAAAAATCAACATTTGAAAATCAAATTTTTGATTTTAATAAAAAAATTGTTAATATTCTAAAAAATTTTAGTGATAAAAGATATATATATTTTTCTGGGATAGGGATAAGCGGTGATTCAAAATCAAATAGAACAAAAGCCATATCTAGATCTGAAAAATATATTAAAAATAATATTAAAAATTTTTTAATTATTAGACCCAGTATTGTAATTGGCAATGATGATAAATTTATTAATCGATTACTTAAAATATTTTATTTATTTTATATTATTCCCTTGTTTGGAGATGGAAAGACAAGAATTCAACCAACTTATGTAGATGATGTGGCTTTAGCAATTCAAAAATTAATTTTAAAAGAAAATATTGATTCTAATATATATGAATTAGGCGGGAATGAAATATTAACATATAAAGATTTATATATATTTATAGCTGCACAAATTTATAGAAAAAGATTATTTGTGCCTATACCTTTTAATTTAGCAATCTTAGGAGCATATATTTTTGAAAAACTTAATTTGAATTTAATTAATCGTGAACAAGTCAGTCTATTTAAGGAAGACAACTTAGTCACTAATGAATTCCTTACATACAAAGACATTGAGATTGATGTCACAGACACTAAAGAAGTAATAAAAAATATATTAAATAAAAAATATTAAAAAACCCATTAAGTTTTATTCTTAATGGGTTTTTTTATTTAGTTTTACGATTTATTTGACATAATGTAATGCAAAATAGCTCCAAGAGCTGCACCTATTATCCAACCATAGCCCCCAAGACCTGATAAAGCAGGGTGCCACACTGTACCTACAGCAAATATTGCAGCAATAGCCAAAGCGATTAAAGCTTTTCTATTCCAGCCATTATCATAATAATATTTACCTCCAGGGTCTGTAGAAAATAGTTGTTGAATATCGAGTTCTTGTTTTTTAATCATATAATAATCAACAATCATAATTCCATAAACTGGCGCAAGTATTGCTCCAAGTGTATTTACAAATGGAAAAATACCAATTTGTTCAATCACTGAAACCCATAACACTGCAAGAATAAATCCAGCAATTGCAGTAATTAAACCCCCTTGACGAAAATCTATTTTGCTTGGCATAAGATTTGCGAGATCATATGCAGGAGGAACAAAGTTTGCGACCATATTAATACCAACAGTTGCAGTAAAAAATGCAAAAGCAGCCACAATAGTTAGAAACAGATTATCTACTCTTGCAACCATATCTGTTGGGTTTGTTACTGTTTCACCAAAAACAACAACTGTTCCTGCTGTAACTATTAAAGCTATAAATGAGAAAACTACAATATTGCCAACTAAGCCCCATAAATTTCCTTTTCTCATTTCAGATTCGCTACTTACAAATCTAGAAAAATCCCCAAAATTTATTACTACAGCTGCAAAATAGGCTACCATTGTTCCAAATATTGCAATAAACGCAGCAAAAGCTCCTCCACTATAATCTCCTGTTCCTGAAAAAATATTTCCGACTTCTGCCAATAATCCTCCACCAGCTCTCATCCATATTACGATCATCAAAATAATCATAACTACGTAAACTGCTGGCCCAGCAAAATTAAGAAATCGGCGAATTAAATCAATACCATTCCAAAAAAGATATATTTGAAATCCAGCTACTAAAATAAGTGAAATCCATCCAATTACTGTCATTCCTAAAATTTCAGAACCACCCCCACTTAAACCAAAAAGTGAATTTAATAATAGGGCTACTGCGGTTGATGCAAAATAAGTTTGAGCACCATACCAAAAAATTGCAACTATACCTCTGACCATTGCTGGAAAATTAGCTCCTATAACACCCATACTAGCTCGAGCAAAAACAGGATAAGGAATTCCGTATTTTACACTTGGACTGCCTGAAAGATTAACTAACCACATTACAAAAAATCCGGCTAATATTAGTGCTGCAAAAACAGCCCATCCATTTAAGCTATATGATAAAAATAATGATGCAGCCAAAGTATATCCAAATAGGCTTTGTACATCATTAGCCCAGACATTAAAAATTTCAAACGATCCCCAATTTTTTTTATCTGAAGTTGTTGGGGCAAGATCGCTATTATATAGTCTAGGATCCTTATTAGTAATTTCTGTCATAATCATACTCCATTAATTTATTTTCATTATAAACTAATAAGAGTTTACCTAAATAATAAAATGGAAAAAATGTGGACATAACTATTGATAACTTTTTATTATTTAAAGTAAATACTAAAAAACAGCCATTTCTTATAAAAATGTAATGTAATTAAAATTTAATTTAGGTAAATATGTTCAATAAATAATATACAATGCTAATTTAGATATTTATGCATAATAATAAATTTTCATTTATTGAAATTTTGATAATATTTATAATATTTATCATTCTTACTTTAGTTACCATAAATCTTTATAGTGATTATCAATTAGAAAAAAAAACAACAAATTGTATAAAATTAATTGATACTAAAAGTAATAATTACAAAAATAAACTGAATGAATGTCTTAAAAATAATTAATTGATTATTTTTTCATTATCTCTTTTATAGATTGCAAAATAACCTTAATATGATTTTTTGATGATAATTGATGATCACCATCTTTAATAATCTTTAAAATTATGTTTTTCCCAGATATTTTTTCCATTATTTTAAAAGAGCTTTCGATTGAAACTACATCGTCTTTTAAACCATGTATTAAAATTATTTTTCTTTTATAATTTAATTTATTTTTTACAACAAAATTCTTTTTTCCATCAGTGAATAATCTTTTTGTAAAAACGTAATTAAAATTCCATTTTTTTAATTTTAATAAACCATATTTTTTAATTTTTTCTTTTCTTTTTTTTGTTAATCCTGAATATATATCTTTTGTGAAATCAGGTGCAGGAGCTATTCCAATCAATCCTTTAATACGATTTTTTCTGAATTTTGCTGCAAGTAGCATCAACCATCCACCCATGCTACTCCCAATTATAATTTGTTGACCTGACGTTTTATGATCAATAATATCTAATACATCTTGCTTCCAGTCAGAAATAACTAGATCTTCAAAATTACCATCTGACTTTCCATGACCCCTGAGATCAAATCTAATGAATGAAATTTTTTCTTTTTTTGCGAATCTTTCTATTTCTTTTGCTTTTTTTCCATCCATATTAGAATTGTAGCCATGTATAAAAATAATACCTGGTTTTCTTCCATTAACTTTATTATAGGCAATTTTTTGATTTTTCTTATTTATTAAATAATGCATAGTATTAGAATTATTGTAACAACTTATATATGATCATTTTATGAAAGAAATTAGATTACTTCAAGTTGTTCCTTCTCTAAATTTTGGTGGGGTAGAACAAGGAACTATAGATATCGCGAGAGCTATGTCAGAAAAGGGACATACATCTATGGTTGCATCAAACGGTGGACTATTAGTTTCAAAATTAACAAATTATGGAATAAATCATTTCAATCTTCCTGTTAATACAAAGAATCCAGTAAAAATTTTTTTAAATATAAATAAAATCAAGAAAATTGTATTAAATAACAAAATAAACATTATACATTCACGTTCTCGTGCCCCTGCTTGGTCTAGTTATTATGCTGGAAGAAATAAAATTAAATTAGTTTCTACATTTCATAATGTTTATGGACATAATAATTATTTTAAAATATTGTATGCATCAGGACTTGCAAAAGCTGATGCCATTATAGCAATCTCTGATTATGTTAAGGATAAAATTATTAAAATATATAATATTCCTGAAAAAAAAATTGAAGTAATTTACAGGGGAATTGATGAGAATGAGTTTGATCCTGAAAATATTCAAGAAGAATCGCTAATTAAAATTATTAACAAGTATAATATTACTTATGATAAAAAAATAATATTGTTTCCAGGAAGACTAACCCGCTGGAAAGGACAAATTGAGTTTTTAAATGTTTTAAAGCAAATTGAAACTAAAGACTTTGTATGTCTTTTTGTAGGGGGTACGACAAATACAAGGTATTCTAAATCTTTGCATGAAAAAATAAATCGACTCGGTCTTGGAGTTAATTGTAAAATCGTTGGTCATATTAGTGAGATGAAATACATATATAAATTATCTAATGTGGTTATTAATGCTTCATTAAGACCAGAAGGTTTTGGCCGAACTATTGCTGAGGCTATGGCAATGGAAAGACCAATTGTTGCATATGACCACGGGGCAGTTTCTGAGCAAATGAAAAATTATGACAAAAATTTTAAAATTAAATTAAATGAAAGTTCTCATATGGCTAGGGCAATAGATCAAATATTAAATATATCTCAAGAATCTATTGAAAATATTGGTAAAGAATCTAGAAAATTTATGAAAAAAAAATATACAAAAAAAAATATGATTAATCAAACAATAGATTTCTATAAAAAATTACTAAAATAGATATAATTTATATATGAAAAAAATACTTTTAATTAAACATGGTTCTTTTGGTGATATAATTTTAGCAACTGGAGCTATGAAGTCCATTAAAAATCATTTTTCAAATTATGAAATTTGCGTATTAACTTCTAGAAAATATAAAGATTTTTTTGAAAAAGCCCCTTTTATTGATAGAATTTTTATTGATGATAGGAAGCCATTATATAATATTATTAATAATTTTTTATTAGTAAAAAAAATTATAAATATAAATTTTGATTATATTTTTGATTTACAAAATTCATATAGGACGTCAATATATAACCTAATATTTAGAATTTTTACAAAAAGTATTATATCTAGTTCGCGTAAATTTGCTCAATACAGATATATTATTCCAAGACAAGGAGTAGAACATTCAACAACTGGTTTAAATAATCAGCTTTCATTACTTGGAATAAAAACTTTCTTTTTACCTGATCTAGAATGGCTAAAAGAGTATGGCTATCCCACTAATATTAGAAAGCCTTTCGTAATTATTATTCCTGGAACTTCTGCAAATGGCTTGCATAAAAGATGGTCCTCAAAAAAATATTCTATCATTTCTGAATTCCTTGAAAAGAAAGGATATAATATAGTTGTTGCTGGAACAAATCAGGATTACGATTCAGCATTACACATATTAAATAACTGTTCAAATCCTATAAATTTGTTAGGAAAATCACCACCAGAAGTTTTATATAAACTTTCAAAAAAAGCAAAAATTATTATTTCTAATGATACCGGTCCTGCATTTTTGGCATCTTTGTCAAATAATCCATTAATTTGGATTGTTAACGACAATGCAGTTTCTTTGTCAAATAAACCAATAGGTAAAAATGTAATTAAAATTTCTGAAAAAAATATTAATAATATTAGTGCTGAAAAAGTAATTGATTTAATAAAAAATAAAAAATTAATATAAATATTTTTTTATTTTATCTATTATTAATTTATTTAATTTTTTTCTTTTATCAAATTTAAAAAATTCAAATTTAGAAAAGATTGGCCCGTATTCTTGGAACATTTTATTAGCATCATTATTAATATTATGAATATCAAAAATAATTTTATTTGCTCCTGCAGCTATGTGGGTAACAGAAGTATGTGGAGTTATAATGATATTTGATGAATTTATAAGATTTTTTAAATTCTCGAAATTTAAATGATCAAAAATTAACATTTTTTGATTAATACTTTTATGATTAAGAAAATTTTTTAATCTTATTTTTTTAATTTTTAATTCTTTTGATATTTCATATTTTATGTAATTATCTGAGTTATCAGTTGTAAATATAATTTTTGTTTTTTTTATATTATTAATTTTTTTTATTAAATCTATTAAATCAATAATATTATAATTATTATTTAACCACCTGGTTGATAAATGAATTAAAATTATATTTTTATATTTAGTTCTGTATTTATTAGCAATTTGTTTAGTTAAATTTTTATCAAAATTTATTTCAATACCAAAAATATTTTTTTTAGTTCTAATTCCCACCATTTTTAATAATTTGATCATTGATATGCTATGATGATCAACTATTTTTTTATATCTTTTTACTTTCAAAATTGTATTTGTAAAAAAAGGAGAAATTATTTGTGGTATAAATCTATAGCTTAAATTATTGAAGATTTTTTTATATCTGCTAGTGAAAATTATAACACCTTTTGTTTTTGATTTACTCAAATAGCAAAAATAATATGCAGCATTTATAGGCGAAAATACAAGACAAAGATCAAATTTTTCTTTTCTTATTTTAATTAATAGTTTTAATTTTTTTATAAAACTAATATTTTTGTCATAAACAATAATTTTATCAACTAACTCACTATTAATTAAAACTTTAGAATTTTGTTTAGAGGCAATTAAATAAGTTTTTGAATCGGGGAATTGTTCCTTAATTACTCTTAAAGCCGGTGTCGTAAGCAATAAATCACCTGCTTTATCTATTCTTATGACAGCAATTTTGCTATATTGTATAGACATAATTTATTACTTTACTGATTCTATGATAAAATATAATACCAAAATAATAATCCAGAATGATTGAAGTTACTTTACCAGATGGTTCAAAAAAGCAATACAAAAAACCTATTACAGGTGTGGAAATTGCAAAATCTATTAGCGACTCATTAGCTAAAGAAGCTTTAGCTATAAAAATTGACGATTCATTGAAAGATTTGCAAGGAGTAATTGATAAAGACTGTCAAATAAAAATAATTACAAAAAAATCAATAGAAGGACTTGAAATTATTAGACATGACGCTGCACATGTAATGGCAGAAGCAGTTCAATCGTTATTTCCTGATGCTAAGATTTCTATTGGACCATATATTGAAAATGGATTTTATTATGATTTTGATTACAAAAAATCTTTTACCCCAGAAGATTTTATAAAAATAGAAAAAAAGATGTTAGAAATTATTAAGGAAAATAGACCTTTTGTTCGTGAAGTCTGGACAAAAAAACAAACAATAGATTTTTTTAAAAATATAAAAGAAATATACAAAATTGAATTAATAAATGAAATTCAAGATTCAGAAGAAATTACTATATATAAACAGGGAAAATGGTTAGATCTTTGCAAGGGCCCCCATAGTCCATCAACTGGTCATATTGGCAATGCATTTAAAATATTAAAACTTGCTGGTGCATATTGGAGAGGTGATTCTAAAAATAAAATGTTACAAAGGATTTATGCCACAGCATGGGCTAAAAAGTCTGATTTAGATGATTATATTAATTTAATTGAAGAAGCTGAAAAAAGAGATCACAGAAAAATAGGAAAAGAATTAGACTTGTTTCATTTACAAGAAGAAGCAATGGGTAGTGTATTTTGGCATCCAAAAGGTTTAACCATATATAAACTTTGTGAGTCATACGTAAGAAAAAAACTGGATAAAGCAAACTATAAAGAAGTTAAAACACCAACATTAATAGATAGAAAATTGTGGGAAGCATCGGGGCATTGGGAAAAATTTAGAGAAAATATGTTTATTACACAGGGTGAAGATGAAAAACCTATGGCTTTAAAACCTATGAATTGTCCTGCACATGTTCAAATTTTTAAACAAGGTATAAAAAGTTATAAAGACTTGCCTTATAGAATGTCAGAATTTGGAAGTTGTCATAGAAATGAACCATCTGGAGCATTACATGGTATAATGCGTGTTAGAGCTTTTACCCAAGATGATGCGCATATTTTTTGTACAGAAAATCAAATTAATTCAGAAACGGAAAATTTTTGTAAATTGCTAACGCAAATTTATAATGATTTTGGCTTTAAAAAAATTAATATAAAATTTGCAGACAGACCAAAAATTCGTGCTGGTGATAATTCTGTTTGGGATCAAGCAGAAAATGCTCTACAGAAAGCAATAGATACAGTTGGTTTGCCATATGAAAAAGATCCTGGAGAAGGAGCTTTTTATGGACCAAAATTAGATTTTATATTAACTGATACAATCGGCAGAGAATGGCAATGTGGAACTCTACAAGTTGATTTTGTATTACCAGAAAGATTAGATGCTTCGTACATAGATGAAAAAGGCACAAAAAAAAGACCTGTTATGTTGCATAGAGCTATATTAGGATCTATGGAAAGATTCATTGGAGTTTTAATAGAAAGTACAAGTGGGAAATTTCCTTTATGGTTGGCGCCTATCCAGTTAGTTATAGCTAGTATTACAGATGATGCTGCTGATTATGCTCGCTTAGTTCATCAAAAATTTATAGAAAACAATCTACGTGCAGATCTAGATAATAGAAATGAAAAAATAAGCTATAAGATTAGAGAACATAGTAGTAATAAAATCCCAATAATTCTTATTGTAGGTAAAAAAGAAATTGAAAACCAAAGCGTTTCAATTCGTCGTTTAGGCTCAAATGATCAACAAGTTCAGCCACTTAGAACAACAATTGAACAAATAAAAAATGAATCACTTATGCCTTAACAATATGTTAAATATTTGCTAGTAATTTTGTATAATAAAATAAAAAGAGGAAAGTTAAAGAAATTTG
>CEUZ01002543.1_pt1 | contig 13867 bp, 9 predicted proteins | sample 361511 | NCBI WGS metagenome assembly CEUZ01 (sample SAMEA2622822, study PRJEB7988) | marine metagenome | biome: marine biome (ENVO:00000447); feature: surface water layer (ENVO:00002042); material: "saline water (ENVO:00002010), including plankton (ENVO:xxxxxxxx)" | depth 5 m
GAAATGAATTTAATTGAACATTTTATAGATGGAAAAATAACTAAAGGTTCTTCTAAAAAAACATCCAAGGTTTTTAATCCGGCAACCGGAGAACAAACCGCGGAAGTTAACCTTGCGTCCAAAGCCGATGTGGACTTGGCCGTAGAAAAAGCAAAAAAAGCTTTTATTGATTGGTCTAGAAAACCACCAGCACAAAGAGCAAGAATAATATTTAAATTTAAGGAATTAATAGAAAAAAATTCAGACGAAATAACTAAACTTATTGTTTCTGAACATGGTAAAGTTTATGAAGACGCAAAAGGTTCCTTAACTAGAGGACTAGAAGTAGTAGAGTTCGCTTGTGGCATACCTCATCTTCTTAAAGGAGAATTTACAGAAAATGTTGGAACCGATGTTGATAGTTGGTCCATTAGACAGCCATTAGGAATTTGCGCAGGTATAACTCCATTTAATTTTCCAGCAATGGTTCCAATGTGGATGTTTCCAATAGCAATAGCATGTGGAAATACTTTTGTTCTAAAACCATCAGAGAAAGATCCATCATGCTCAATAAAATTGGCCCAACTTTTTAAAGAAGCTGGATTACCCGATGGAGTTTTTAATGTTGTTAATGGAGAAAAGGAAGCTGTTGATGCTTTACTAACAAATAAAGATGTAGCTGCAATAAGTTTTGTTGGATCAACACCAATTGCAAAATATATATATGAAAATGCAGCAAAGAATGAAAAACGTGTTCAAGCTTTAGGAGGAGCAAAAAATCACTGTGTAGTAATGCCAGATTGTGATCTTGATCAAGCTGTTAATGGTTTAATGGGAGCGGCGTATGGATCAGCGGGAGAAAGATGCATGGCTCAATCAGTTGCCGTTGCTGTTGGCAAAATAGGAGATCGACTTGTTCATAAACTTGAAAAAAAAGTTCAATCATTAAAAGTTGGACCAGGATTAGATAAAAATTCAGAAATGGGACCGTTGATTACCAAAGAACACTTAGAAAGAGTTAGAGGATATGTGGACCTTGGTGTAAAAGAAGGAGCTAAACTTGTAGTTGATGGAAGAAATATAAAATTACAGGGTTATGAAAAAGGTTTTTATATTGGGGGATGCCTTTTTGATAATGTTGATAAAAAAATGCGAATTTATAAAGAGGAAATTTTTGGACCAGTTCTTTCAGTAGTGAGAGTGAAAGACTTTGATTCAGCTTTAAATCTTGTAAATGACCATGAGTTTGGCAATGGTACCAGCATATACACTCGAGATGGAGACGTGGGAAGAACTTTTGCAAATAAAGTTAAAATTGGAATGGTTGGAATAAATATTCCTATACCTGTGCCCGTCGCTTATCACTCGTTTGGAGGTTGGAAAAGATCTTTGTTTGGCGATCAACATATGCATGGGACAGAAGGAATTAGATTTTATACAAAACTAAAAACTATAACTTCAAAATGGCCTAAAGGCTTAGCGTCAGATCCTGAATTTGTAATGCCAATATTAAATTAATTTTATGAAAAAAAAAATTTCATTAATAGGAGCGGGCCAAATTGGAGGAACCTTAGCTCATTTAATTAGTATAAAAGAACTTGCTGATGTCGTGCTTTTTGATGTAGCAGAAGGAATTGCAAAGGGTAAAGCTCTAGATATAGCTCAATCAACGGCTATTGATGGCTTTAATTGCAATCTTATTGGTACTAATAATTATGATGATATAAAAAATTCAGATGTAATAATAATTACAGCAGGCGTGCCAAGAAAACCTGGCATGTCAAGAGATGATTTGTTGGCTACTAACTTAAAAATAATTAAACAGGTAGCTGAAGGTATTAAAAAAAACTCCCCAAATGCATTTGTAATTTGTATAACAAATCCTTTGGATGTTATTGTTATGGCATTTCAAAAATATTCAGGTTTACCACCAAAAAAGGTTGTTGGAATGGCAGGCATATTAGATTCTTCAAGATTTAAATATTTTCTTTCACAGGAACTTAAAATTCCAGTAAAAAAAATTAATACAATGGTTTTAGGTGGACATGGAGATACTATGGTACCTATGCCTAATCATACCTTAATTGATGGAAAGCAGCTTAAAAATTTGATTAACGAAAAAAAATTACAAGCAATAATAGACAGGACAAGAAAAGGTGGCGCAGAAATAATTAAATATTTAGAAAAGGGTTCAGCTTTTTATGCTCCAGCAGCGTCTGGTGTTGAAATGGCTGAATCATTTATTAAAAATCTTAAAAAAACCTTGCCGTGTGCGGCTTATTTAAATGGAGAATATGGAATAAAAAATTTATATGCGGGTGTACCTGCAATAATTGGATCGGAAGGCGTAGAAAAAATAGTAGAAGTTCAATTGCAACCAGAAGAAAGAAAAAATTTTGAAATTTCTATAAAAGCAGTGAAGGATCTTTTTTTATCGGCAACGAAAATAGATAAAGATTTAGCAAAATAGAGCTTAGTATTTAATGAAGTCAAAAATTACTTTAAATAAAGAAATTTTATTTATAATTTTTTTATTTTTATTTTCTTTAATAGTAAATCAATTTTATGGAAATAAAGGAATTTATCCTGTTGATAGTTTTTCACATTTTGATACAGGCTATAGAGTTTTGTTAGGAGAGTACCCTTTTAAAGATTTTTGGATTATTTCTGGACCAATAATTGATTATATTCAGGCACTTTTTTTTTATTTTTTTGGAACTAATTGGCAAGCCTATGTTTTACATGCTTCGTTTATTAATGGAATAGTTACAATTACAACTTTTATAGTTTTAAGAAATTTTAAACTCAATATTTATTATAGTATAATCTATTCTTTATTTTTCTCATTACTAGCCTACCCTTCTAGCGGAACACCATTTGTAGATCATCATTCTGCTTTTTTCTCACTAATGGGTATTTATTTTTTAATTTTATCAATTAAAAATAAAATAAATTATTATTGGATTTTGTTTCCAGTTATATTTGGTTTTGCTTTTTTGTCAAAACAAGTGCCTGCTTCTTATGTAATAATTTGTATATCTATTATTTTAATTTACTATTCATTAGTTAATAAACAATATCAGTGGATTAAATATTCATTTATAGGAACATTATTATTCATTTTATCTATGTTTTTTATAGGAAGCATTCAGGGCATAAGTTTAACTTCTTTTTTAGAGCAGTATATTTTTTATCCTCAGACAGTTGGCAAACAAAGATATAGTGATTTTAATATTACTTTTCACGGGGCGGTAAGCCATTTTAAATTTATCTATATAGCTCTTATTCCATTAGTATATATAAATGTGAGAAATTTATTTAATATCAAAAATTACTTTAAGAATGAAAATTTTATATTTTTTCTAATTTTAACTACATTTACATTTACATTAATATTTCATCAAATTTTTACTAGAAATCAGACATTTATATTCTTTTTAATACCCTTATTAACTGCTTTTTTACATATCCATCTAAACTCAAATAAAAAAATAATATCACTATTTTTAGTATTATTTTGTTTTGTAATTACAACCAAATATCATTTACGATTTAATGAGAATAGAAAATTTCATGAACTTAATAATTCAAATTTTGAGCTATCACTAAATGCTAAAAAAATTGATGAGAAGCTTAGTGGATTGAAATGGATTACACCTAAATATAATAATAACCCAGAAAAGGAAATAGATTTAATCAATGAAGTAATTGTCTTTTTAAATAATGATAGTAGAACTAAAATGCTCTTAACAAATTATTCTTTTTTTTCAACTATCCTAGAAAATAAATTTTATTCAACAACCAGATGGCATATATCTGACGATACAGATTATCCTGAAACAGATAGTAATTATTTTTTAAGTTATAAAAATTTTATTTTAAAAAAAATTAAAGATAACAAAATTAAAGTTATCTATTTAATTGAGCCTGTTAAAAAATCTAACCTTTATGATTATGTTAACAAAGAATGTTTTGAAGAAAAAGAAATTACACAGATATTAACCAGTTTTAGCTTGATAAATTGCAAAGAAATTAACGGTTAGTTTAAAATATTAATTTTTTAATTCTTGATTTAACTTCTTAATAAATTCGCTCAATAATTTTGCATCAGATTCGTTAAGTATTTTATCCTTTTGAATCGCATTTTCCATTTCTTTTCTGATTTTTGATTTATAAAATTCTGTATTTTCCTTAGAAAAGATAGAATTTAGCTTTTCCTCATAAGTTTTTATTAATGATCCTACGGTCAGCTTATAAAATACAAACAAAGAAATGAAGATGAACAAGCTTTTATAAACAAATATTCGCATAAATTAAAATATCATTTTTTTTTATAAATTTCATTAATTATTATATTGCCCCTTTTTAAAGTAAAAAATTTTTTATATTTTTTTGAAATAGAATATTTTTTAAGAAACTTGGGGTTTCTATCATAAATGTAATTAGTTATAAAATAGTCCTGGTCTTTTTTTGTTGTACCAGAGAATAATACGTTATTTATTTTTTTATCATTAATAATGTATCTGCTATAAGCCAAAGGGGTGAAACTAGCTACTCCTATACTTATTTTTTCAGTCTTATTTGTATTATTTAAAATTTTCTTTAATGACTGCGCATTACCTAAACCCCAGTAATCTACATCAAATAAATTATTAGCATTTTTTTCAAATAAATAATTAAAATAAACATTTTGATATGGATGGAATTTTACTAAATTAAATATATTAAAAATTATTAAAAAAATAATAATTAGAAAAAAAGAATTTTTTGAAATTTTACTAATATTAAATTTCATTAAAAAGTTAATTGCATAAACAATCAAATAAATTAGAGCTGGATAAATAAAATATAGGTGCCTCCAGCCATTATATAAATTTGATTGAAATATAATAATTGCAAATATTGGACCCATAAAAAATATTAAAATAAATAGATCAATTTTTTCATTACTGCTCTTCCATAATTTTTTAGCATAATCATTTATACTTATTTCTAAAAAATTTTTAATAAAGTTATAAGTTATATTTAAAGATCCTATTAGAAAAAAAAATGAATAAATTATTGGACTAGAAACAGCAATCCAAACAAATGTATAATGCCATGGCAAGTAATTAGTATTTATATATTTGCCTAAATAAAGTGATGTGCTTACTCCTAGTTGATATTTTTTAAAAAATTGAAATGCTGTAAAAAAATTATTTATTGGATCAGTCCATAAAAAAGGCCAGAGAATATAAGTAAATACTAAATATAGAAATATAGTTGCTAAAACTAAATTTATTTTTTTAATGAAAAAATTCTTTATTTCAAAACTTTCTAAAATAAAAAAAATAATAAATAAGAGTATTATGAAAATTCCCATTGTTCTGAGACTGGTGGCTAGTGCCGCAAAAAAAGAAAATAATATAATATTTTTTATTTTATAATTTTTTAATGTTTTGAGGCAGAAAAAAATAGCAAAGACCGTAAGGCACATGAAAATAATATCTTTACTATTATAAAAAGACTCTGCGAAAATCCTGGGTGTTGTTATATAAAATATAGTACCAATTAAAGGTAGTAAAGTATTTTTAAATCTAAATTTAACCAAATAAAAAAAACATACACTTGAAAGGAAAAAAAATGAAAAATTTAATAAATGTTTTGCATGATAAATATCTTGATAACTTTTTAAATTAAATTGATCTTCTATAATGACAGCTAATAAATCAAAAAAAACACCATATTCTAGAAATGTTCCTTCCAACATTTCACTTGACCATTCCATTTTATTAAAGGAATCTTGCAAAGATTCTATATTAGAATAATTTTCAAAGAAATTATTTATTATCCATATATACCAATAGTACCCAGATGTTCTTTGAAAGGGCTCGTCGATAGAAAAACCGTAGTCTTTGTAAATATTTATGCCAATAAAAAAGTAAAAACAAAATAAAAGAATAGTTAGAAAGTTAATTATTTTTTCTTTCTGAATTAAATTATTTTTCGGATTCAATAGATCATTTAGCATATTATGAAAGAAAATAATATTTATTATAGTATTTATATTTTATAAAGATAGAAAAAAATTGCTTTATTAATAATATGTATTTAAAGTTTTAATGAAAATTTATGAAATTTTTAAGAAAACTGCTGCTCATTTTTTTTGATTTAATAGATGAACTATACCATCAAAAAAAAATTGAGAAATTTATTAAAAAAAATAATTTAAAAATTAATACCTTTATAGATGTCGGTGCCTTTAGAGGGAAATATACTGATCTTGTATTAAAAATAGAAAAAAATTGTAAAATTATTATGATAGAACCACAGAGTAAATATTTTAATTTTTTAAAAAATAAATTTGCAAATAATATAAGAATTGAAGTATTAAGAATGGCTTTTTCTAACAAAAAAACAAGTTTAAATTTAAAGGTCAACAAACATGAAATTACATCAACTTTTTCAAAATTTAATGAAACTAATCGATATTTAAATTTAAAAGCAATATTATTTAGTTCAAAATTGAAAAATATGACGAAAAGTGAAGAAAAAATTGAAGTTTTGCCACTTGATGATATTTTCAGAGAAAAAAATATACAACAAGTAGATTTGATTAAAATAGATACAGAGGGTCATGAATATGAAGTGCTTACAGGTGCCAGAGATAGTATAAAAAAAATAAATTGTATTTTGGTGGAATTTCATAATGATAGCATCTATGAGAACTATAGTTCAGAAAAAATTCATAGCTTTTTAATAGAAAACAATTTTACGCTTTTAAAAAGATTTAATTTCCCCTTTACGACTTGGGAAGATCGTTTATATAAAAATTCTAAACTATAGGTAATTTAAGAATATGAATATTCATGAATATCAAGCAAAAGAAATTTTAAAAAAATATAACGTTGAAGTACCTGAAGGTTTTGTTGTTTTAGATATAAAAGATATAGAAAAAAAAGTAGAAAATTTTAAATTTACTAACTTAGTTATTAAGGCGCAAATTCATTCAGGAGGTAGAGGAAAAGCTGGAGGTATAAAGGTAGTTAAAAATAAAAAAGACTTAATTCATGAAGTAAAAAAAATGTTTGGAAAAATATTAGTGACTAACCAAACAGGACCTTTAGGAAGAAAAGTGAAAAGGCTTTACCTTGAAGAAAGTTGCAATGTTGTAAAAGAATTTTATCTTTCATGTTTAATAGACAGAGCAAGTTCCAAGATAGCTTTTATTTCTAGCGCAGATGGTGGAATAGATATAGAAACCGTTGCAAAAAAAAATCCTGAAAAAATAATCACAGTAAAAGTTCCATTATCTAAAACTTTAAATAAAAATGATCTTGAAAAAATAACAAAACCATTTGTGCTTTCTGAAAAAACAAAAAAACAAGCATTTCAGATTATTCAATCGATCTATAATATTTTTATGGAAAAAGATGCGAGTTTAATTGAAATTAATCCTCTAATATTAACAAACAATGATAATCTAGTTTGTCTTGATGCAAAAATTACGTTTGATGATAACGCATTATTTAAACATCCAGATATTGCATCTTTAAAAGATTTAAATGAAGAGGATCCAACTGAAACAGAGGCAAGTAAGCATGATTTGGCTTATATCAAGTTAGATGGCAAAATTGGTTGTATGGTAAATGGTGCTGGTCTTGCAATGGCAACAATGGATATAATTAAATTATATGGATCTGAACCAGCAAATTTTCTTGATGTAGGTGGTGGAGCAAGTAAAGAAAAAGTTTCAGCAGCATTCAAGATTTTAATGTCTGACAAAAATGTTAGGGGAATTTTAATTAATATTTTTGGAGGAATCATGAGATGTGATGTTCTTGCTCAAGGAGTAGTAGATGCTGCAAAAGAAACTAATTTATCAGTTCCATTAGTTGTTAGACTGGCTGGAACTAATGAAAATTTAGGTAAGGATATTTTAAAAAAATCTAATCTAAAAATTATATCTGCAAATAATTTGGCAGATGCAGCTGAGAAAATTATAAAATCTATAAAATAAAAAAATGTCAATTTTAGTTAATAAAAACACAAGAGTTATTTGTCAAGGTTTTACAGGTGACCATGGAACTTTTCATTCTGAACAAGCTATCGCTTATGGTACAAATTTAGTTGGAGGCGTTACTCCAAAAAAAGGAGGACAAACTCATTTAGGTAAACCAGTTTTTAATACAGTTAAGGAAGCCGTCGAAAAAACGCAAGCCAACGCTACAATGATTTATGTCCCAGCCAAATTCGCAAAATCTGCAATAGTCGAAGCTATAGAAAGTGAAATTCCATTAATAGTTTGTATTACTGAAGGAATTCCAGTTTTAGATATGGTGCAAATTAAAGAAAAACTTAAAAATTCAAAGTCTCGTTTAATTGGACCTAATTGTCCTGGAATCATTACTCCAGACGAATGTAAAATAGGAATCATGCCTGGGAGCATACACAAAAAAGGTTCTTGTGGAATTATTTCTCGTTCGGGAACTCTTACCTACGAAGCCGTTTATCAAACTAGCGAAAATGGATTGGGACAATCAACAGTCATTGGTATTGGAGGGGATCCTATAAACGGAACAAATTTTATCGACTGTCTTGAGCTATTCTTTAAAGACTCCAAAACTAAATCAATAATTATAATAGGAGAAATAGGAGGATCCTCCGAAGAAGAAGCAGCAGAATTCATTAAATCTTCTAAAATTAAAAAACCTACAGTTGGATTTGTTGCAGGCTTAACAGCGCCTCCTGGCAGAAGAATGGGGCATGCAGGGGCAATTATTTCTCAAGGCAAAGGGAATGCTGGTGATAAAATAGAAAAAATGAGATCATGTGGCATTTTAGTGGCAGAGTCACCTGCGCTAATAGGTAAAACCTTATATGAGAAACTTGCAAGATAGTTTTATCAATTTTATAATAAAATAAATTTTTCAAAATGGCATCAAACAAGGATAATACAATCTTTGAAAAAACCTCCTTTTTGCAAGGCGGCAATAGTATTTTTATTAAAGATTTATACCTACGGTATTTAGAAAATCCAAAATCAATACCTGAAAGCTGGAAAGATTTTTTTGATGGACTTGATGAAGATCAAGAAATCATTAAAAAGGAAATATTAGGACCTAGCTGGACACCCAAAAAAAACTTTGGATTAAAAAAGAGTTTTTTGGAAAAATTAAAAGATGATTTAATTGATAAAAAAGAATTAAAAACTGATCAAATTCAAAACACATCAAAAAATTTTGAAAAAGAAAAGGAACAATCTGTAAAAGCCATTGCTCTTATTAGAGCCTACAGAATCAGAGGGCACCTTATAGCGAATCTTGATCCACTTGGTATGATGGAAAGAAAATATCTTCATGAATTACATCCAGCCGACCACGGCTTTAAGAAAGAAGATTACAATAAAAAGATTTATGTGGGCGAATATATGGATCGACAATATTCAAATATTAATGAATTACTTTCATTTTTGAGAAAAACTTATTGTTCAACTATTGGAGTTGAATATATGCATATTTCAGATCCTATTGAAAAAAAATGGTTTAGAGAAAGAATGGAAAAAAAAGAAACTCAAATAAATTTTACACCCACAGGTAAAAAATTTATTTTAAATAAACTTATTCAAGCAGAGGGATTTGAAAGATTTTTGGCCGTTAAATTTATTGGCACAAAAAGATTTGGAATAGATGGTGGAGAAGCACTAATTCCAGCTTTAGAACAAATAATAAAGCGAGGTGGCCAGTTAGATGTTAAAGAAGTTAAGATTGGTATGCCGCACAGAGGTCGATTAAATGTTTTGGCAAATTTACTTCAAAAATCATACAAAAAAATATTTAATGAATTTGCAGGGGAATTTGGTTCTCCAATAACTGAATCGGCTGGAGCTGCTGGAGATGTAAAATATCATTTGGGAGCTTCTTCAAATAGAGAGTTTGATGGCAACTTAGTTCATATAAGTTTAACGGACAACCCTTCTCATCTTGAAGCTGTTGATCCTGTTGTATTAGGTCAAACTCGCGCCAAACAATTTTTTCACAAAGATATTAAAAGGAAAAAAGTGGTTCCTATTTTAATTCATGGTGATGCTGCCTTTGCAGGACAAGGAGTAGTTGCTGAATGTTTTTCTATGTCCGGTGTTAGAGGACACAGTACTGGAGGAACAATTCATATCATTGTAAATAATCAGATAGGTTTTACAACCAATCCAAGATTTGCTAGATCTTCGCCTTATCCATCTGACATAGCAAAAATGGTTGATGCACCAATTTTACATGTGAACGCAGATGATCCAGAAGCTGTAGTTCATTGTGCAAGAATAGCAACAGAATTTAGACAGCAGTTTAATAGAGATGTAGTGATTGATATGATTTGTTATCGAAGATTTGGCCATAACGAAGGAGATGAGCCTTCTTTTACGCAACCGATGATGTATAAAAAAATCAGACAACACCCAACAACGCTTAATGTTTATGCTGAAAAACTTATAAAAGAAGGCATAATTACTGCTGAAGAATTTAATAAAAACAAAAAAGAATTTAAAAATCTTCTCGATGAACAGTTGAAGACCGCTAAAGAATACAAACCAAAAATTGAGTGGTTTGAAGGAGTTTGGTCAAGGTTTAAGCCACAAAAAGGTAAAGATAAAAGGGGAGTCACAGGTGTTTCGATAGACACAATTAAAAGAATTGGAAAAAAAATTACCTATATTCCCGAACATTTTAATATACATCCAACCATAAATAAAATTTTTGAAAATAAGAAAAAAATGTTTGAAAGTGGAAAAGGATTCGATTTTGCAACAGCTGAGCAGTTAGCGTTCGCGACTTTATTGGATGAAGGCACTCCTGTAAGACTTTCAGGTCAAGATTCTGGTCGAGGAACATTTAGTCAAAGGCATTCGGTGCTTCGGGATCAAAAAGATAACAGTTATTATACTCCGTTAAATAATATTTCAAAAAAACAAAAAAAGTTTGAGGTAATCGATAGTGTACTTTCAGAGTTTGCTGTACTAGGTTTTGAACATGGTTACGCTCTTTCGGAACCAACAACTTTAGTAGTCTGGGAAGCTCAATTTGGAGATTTTGCAAATGGTGCGCAAGTTATAATAGATCAGTTTATTACATCAGGAGAAAGAAAATGGTCTAGAGCAAGCGGCTTGGTAATGCTACTTCCACATGGTTACGAAGGACAAGGTCCAGAACATTCTTCAGCAAGATTAGAGAGATTTTTGCAATTATGTGCTAAAGAAAACATTCAAGTTGTAAACTGTACAACACCAGCTAATTATTTTCATGTTTTAAGAAGACAAATACACAGAGATTTTAGAAAGCCTTTGATAATTATGACTCCTAAATCCTTGCTGAGAAACAAAAGATGTGTTTCGAGCATTGAAGATTTTACCAAAAAAAATACTTTTCACAGAGTTCTTCAAGATCATGCTGAACTAAAAGAATATGGCTTGCTTAAACTTGAGAAAGACAAAAAAATAAAAAAAGTAGTTATGTGCTCAGGGAAAATTTATTATGATCTTATTGAAGCTAGAGAAAAAATGAAAAATGATGAAGTTTTCATTATTAGAATAGAACAATTATATCCTTTTCCAGTCAAAACTCTTGCTCGAGAATTAAAAAGATTTAAGAAGAAATCAAAATTTTATTGGTGCCAGGAAGAACCGCAAAATATGGGAGCATGGAACTCAGCAAGGGATTACATTCAATGGAGCTTAGATTATATTAAAGCAGAAAATAGAGAAGTTAAATACATTGGTAGAAAACCCGCTGCTTCACCTGCCAGTGGATATCTTAAGAAACATCTTGCGCAGCAAAAAGAAATAATAGAAAAGGTACTTAGCTAGGGTATGTCAAATCAAATTATAGTACCATCTTTAGGAGAGTCAGTTACAGAGGCAACTGTATCAAAATGGTTAAAGAATGTTGGTGAAGAAGTAAATACCGACGAACCCTTAGTTGAGTTAGAAACGGATAAAGTCAATGTTGAAGTTCCTTCTCCTCTGAGCGGTACACTATCGGATATTAAAGTAAAAGAAGGTGATACTGTTGAGGTAGGTGCATTATTAGGTCTTATTAATGTATCCAAAACTAGTTCTGTAAAGGAAGATTTACCTCCTCAAGAAGAAAAAGAATACACGCCACCAAAGAAAAATGATAAAAAAAATATCAATGAAAACTTACAAAAAATAAAAAAAACAGCTATTAAAAAACAAGAACCTTTAAATTTAACTGAAGAATCTGAAAATAATGAATCTAATGGAGCTTTAATCCTAGACACTTTAGTTGATGAAAATATTGATAGAGAAGAAGAAAAAGTAGAAAAGTATATACCTCCTAAAACCAAACAACATTTGTCGCCTTCTGTTCGGAAAATTGTTGAAGAAAAAAATTTGGATATATCAAGTTTAGAGGGCACTGGTAAATCAGGCAGGATTTCTAAAGGCGATCTAATTAAATTGATGGGTAATATGCCTACACCATCAAAGAGAAAAATTACTCATGGTCAAGAAGAAAAAGTAAAAATGAGTAGACTAAGATTAACTATAGCGAAGAGATTAAAAGAAGCTCAAGATAGTGCCGCAATGCTAACTACTTTTAACGAAGTAGATATGCAAAATATTATGCAAATGAAACAGGATTATCAGGAAGATTTTCATGAAAAGTATTCTGTTAAATTGGGATTTATGTCATTTTTTGTAAAGGCATCAGTTGTGGCTTTGAAAAATTTTCCAGCAGTAAATGCGGAGATAGAAGGTGAAAACATCATCTATAAAAATTACTATAATATATCTATTGCTATTGGAACCGACAAAGGATTAGTCGTTCCAGTTCTTAAAAAAGCTGATGAATTATCTTTTGCAGACATAGAAAGAAATATTTTCCTACTTGCAGAAAAAGCCAAACAAGGAAAAATTACAATTAATGATCTTCAAGGAGGCACTTTTACAATTAGTAATGGAGGAATTTATGGTTCAATGCTTTCTACGCCCATTTTAAATCCACCACAAACAGGAATTTTAGGAATGCATAATATTGTAAAAAGACCAGTTGCAAAAGATAATGATATAGTTGTTAGACCTATAATGTATTTGGCCTTGTCTTATGACCACCGTATCATCGACGGCAAGGAAGCTGTATCCTTTTTAAAAACTATCAAAGAATGTCTTGAGGAACCTAGAAGACTATTTTTAGATCTTTAATAATGGAAAATAATTTTGATGTAATCATAATCGGATCGGGCCCCGGTGGCTATGTTTGCGCCATAAGATCAGCACAACTAGGACTCAAAACAGCCTGCATCGAATCAGAACCCACACTTGGAGGCACTTGTTTAAATGTTGGATGCATACCTTCAAAAAGTTTACTTCATTCATCAGAAATGTATCAAAAGGCAAAAAATGAATTTAATAATTTTGGAATTGAATTTAGTAATATTAAACTCAATTTATCTAAAATTATGAACAATAAAAAAAAATCAATAACAACTTTAACTAAAGGTATAGAGTTTTTATTTAAAAAAAATAAAATTACCCATTTAAAGGGAAAAGGCTCAGTCATTGATAAAACTACTGTTTCGGTCAATGATTCCAATGGAAAAAAGACTAATTATAAAACAAAAAATATCATAATAAGTACAGGTTCGCTTCCATCATCACTACCAAATATAAAAATAGATGAAAAAACTATTGTTTCCTCAACAGGAGCCTTATCTTTTGAAAAAATTCCAAAAGATTTAATTGTAATAGGAGGAGGTTATATTGGTTTAGAACTTTCAAGTGTTTGGAAGAGATTAGGTTCTAACGTTACAGTAATTGAATTTTTAGATCATATTATTCCAGGTATGGACAGAGATATTTCAACTGAATTTCAAAAAATTCTTAATAAACAAGGTATTA
>CEUZ01283627.1_pt1 | contig 13866 bp, 13 predicted proteins | sample 361511 | NCBI WGS metagenome assembly CEUZ01 (sample SAMEA2622822, study PRJEB7988) | marine metagenome | biome: marine biome (ENVO:00000447); feature: surface water layer (ENVO:00002042); material: "saline water (ENVO:00002010), including plankton (ENVO:xxxxxxxx)" | depth 5 m
TATCTTTTACTACAATATTTCCATCACTAGGGGTGGCAGAAAATCCTACACTCTTCATTATCTCTAGATCATTCACGTCATCTCCTATGTATACAATTTCATCCTTGGCTACTTGATATTTTTGTAATAATTCTGGGAGTAAATCTTCTTTTTTCAGAATGCCTGAAAATAAATCAACTATCTTAATTTTTTTCACTCGTTCTTGAACAATTCTTGAATCTTCTCTTGTGACCAAAACTGTTTTTATACCATTTTGTAATAATAACTCCATACCCATACTATCTTTTGTATTAAATTTTTTCATACATTCACCATCTTGATTGTAATACATTCCTCCATCAGTTAGGACTCCATCTACATCTGTTATCACCAATCTAATTTTTTTTAATTTTTCTTCAATTTGAGAATCCATGATTAGTGTGTAAAAATGGTTATAATAAACACTATTGAAAATTAATCATGAAGGCAATTTGTATTATTCCTGCTCGAGGTGGTTCTAAAGGTGTACCAAAGAAAAATATTAAAAAAATTAATGGTAAACCTCTTCTTGCATATGTTATAGAATCTACATTAAAATCTAAAATTTTTGATCATGTTATAGTCTCGACAGAAGATGATGAAATTGCAAAAATTGCTAAAAAATTTGGTGCTGAAGTACCTTTCAAAAGACCAAAATCTTTGGCTACTGATTATGCACCTATGGATAAGGTCTTACTTCACGCAGTAAAAACATTATATCAATTAAAGTATGAATTTGATGTCTTTGTATGGCGTGATGCAACTACGCCTTTTATCAAATCTAATGATATTAGAAAATCTATTCAACTATTAAAAAAGAATAATGCATCAATTGTAACTGGAGTGTATCGTCAACATCTGAATCCTTATTTCAATATAGTTGAAAAAAAATCTAATGGCTTCTTGAAATTATGTAAGCCTTTAAAGAAAAAGGCACGTTCTAGGCAAGAAGCACCTCCTGTTTTTCAATTAAATGGCTTGTATGTATATGACGCTAAAAAATTTCTAAAACTTAAAAAAACAGATCTCTCAAAAACACTTCCTTGTGAAATTCCGGTTGAAACCGGATTGATGATTGATACTGAATTTGAGTTTGAAATTGCAAAAATTCTAATTGAACAAAAAAAAAATTAAACTAGACTAAATCTTTATTCTTTCAAAGTAGTTACTTTTTTAGTCTTTGAAGATTTTTTTGCACCAAGTATCACATTTACTATTTTTTCGGCATCTCTTATATCATTAAAACTCTTTTTTTTATTGCTTACACATTTTAAAAAATATTCTAATTCTTTTACAAACATTTCATTTCTTTCATAATTTTTTTCTTCAAAAATTATTTTCCATTTTTTTTGATTGTTATAAAAAATTTCAACAGAATTTTTGTCAGAATTCCAATACAAAGTACCTCTTGTACCTCTTATTTTACAACTCTTAAACTGAGGACGTGCAAAATAATCAAGATGTAACTCTCCAATTACATTATTTTTAAAAATCATTGTCATTGTAGAAATATCATCTGCAGAAATTTCCAAATCACTAACTTTCTTTGTAATTGAAAAAATTTCTTTGATCTCTCCAAAGAACCATCGTAAAAAATCTAATTCATGAGTCATAGTCATTGCAATACCTCCTCCAAGTTCTTCTTTTGCAGAATATCCTTTTCTATAATCTTCGTATGGATGCCAATCTGACAGTAATGAACTACTCTCTACCTGGACTGACATGATCCTACCCAATCTTTTTTTATCAATAACTTCTTTAATTTTTTTTAAACATGGATGAAATCTGTGATCACATCCAATTAGAGAAATAATTCCATTATCTTTAACTATTTTTTTTAATTTTTTAATCCCGTTCGTTGATGAAGATAATGGTTTCTCAATAAATAGATCAATACCTTCCTTTGCTAGTTTGATTGCTGTGTTAACATGATAGCTTGTTTCGTTTGTTACAAAAGCTATATCTGGTCTCTCCGCAATACCTTCATCGATTGTTTTTACTATCTTAACATTCTTCTCATTATTTTTAAAATCATTTCTCTTCGTACAAATTATTACTTGCATATTTTTTTTTGAAAGAATATTTCTCATATGCCGTTTTCCTATAGAACCAAATCCAATGATGAGAATCTTTGTCATACACTACATCTTGAACTCATATAGATAATTGTTTAATAATATATTATTAGTAATTTTTAATACTAATTTGAATATTTGAAAAAATGAAAAAAAATATTTTTCTTGTGGATGATGGAACCGATATTGATACACTAAGAAATGCAATCCAGAATGTTACCGCGCCTATTATCTTTACTCTTGATTATAATAGCCATAAGAAATTAGAAAGAAAAAATATTGATCATTTATTGGGAGATGATGTTCTATCAAAAGAAGATTTTGAAAAAATTGATGATTTAGTTATCCACATAACAAAAAATTGTTTTTCAAAATATGAAAATTCACTTACATTCAATGATATCTCACTTCCTGAATTAATTCAACATGAATTTTTTCAATATCTTCTTCAACAGTTTCTAAAACCTCAAATCATTTTCAACATAATAAAAAAATTTGATATTGATTCATTATATGATTTCACAATATATGCCTCATTTATCAAAAAAATTATTAATCATGATGTAAATTATAATCAGTTTAAATCATCTGAGAAAATCAATCTTTATCATGATAAAGTAATTTTTAACATACCGATTGGCCAAACTCCTATTCATTTAGAGATGTCTAGAAAAAATTTTATAAAATTAAAAAAACCATTACAGAAAGCAACTGATATACTTTATAATTTAAAACCTGATACTAATACTAAAACAAATTTATTATTAGTGAACTTTGATGTGGTTGAATTTGAAGATTTGCTTAAGTCACTAAACAAACTAAATGTAAATTTCTTATTACTTAATACAAGAAAACCTGCAATCACTGGAAAGAAATCACTTCAAATAATCAAAAGTACAAATTCTAAAGTGATTAATCTTTTTGATTTTCAGAAAAAAGCTTCTAATGAAATATCTCTTTCAAAAAATTCATTAAATGAAACTAGAAAAATTATGGAAAATGATGATTCATTTTTTGAAAAATCTTTTTCTATCGACGAAATATCATTTTGGCCATGCATAAAACAATTATTTTTTGATATCTGTTTTACAAGATTTAATGAATCCATCGAACGAACATCTCTTTTAAAACAGATCTATAATGAATATGATATAGTACTAAATTTTTTGTGGATTGATGTTGGTCAAGAAGAAAAAGAATGTATTATGATGGGTAAAAAATTTGATATTCAATCGGTAATGATCCAACATGGAAGATTTCAAACTTCTACTATATGGGATAAATTTGCATCATACTTGGGGCAATTTCCTGCACCTATGCTCAGTGATAAACAAATCGTCTGGGGTGAAATTACTAAGAAATACGCTTTATCATTAAACCACCTTGAAGAAAATATCATTGTAGGCGGGAGTCCTAGACATGACAAATTTTTTAATCTCAAAAAAACTAAATCTTCAAACGGAAAAATTGTATTAGCTACTACTGGTACAATGTTTCTTTCAGCAAATACTTGCACTGCAACATCACAAATTCACTATGATGAATTTTTTAAAGAGATCTATCATATAGTTAAAAAACTACCTGGTAAACAGCTTATTGTTAAACCGCATCCTAGTCAAATTCTAAGAAAAATGGTACAGGATCTAATTGATGAACTTGATTCCTCTATAATCATGATCGAAAACTCAAATAATTTTGAATTATTTGATGATTGTGATATGGTTATAACTTTCAATAATTCGACAACTACTTTGGAAGCATTGTCTCAAGGTACTCCTGTTATTTCATTACAGACCGAACAATGGGCACTTGAAGATGATATAGCCCAAAGTAATGCAATTATTAGTATTTCAAAATTACCAGATTGTGAAAAATATATACAAAAAATATTAGTTGATACAGAATTTAGAGAAACTTTGATAAAAAATGGTCATCAATTTCTATCTGAATACATGAGCAATCAATCAAATGCCTCTATGTCTGTTGCAACAATTCTAAAAAATCTAATTAATAAAACTAAAAACTCCATATAATTTTCTGGTATTATAGTGTACTAACATTAAAAATAGTCTTAATTCTGATTCTAAATAATTGAATAAAGATATAATCATTCTAGGATTAAATTATGGTGGTCATGATACTTCTGCCTGTTTAATGATTAATGGCAGTTTAATTGCTGGATGTGAAGAAGAACGCTATACAAAACAAAAACACACTAGAGATTTTCCAAAAAACGCAATAAATGATTGCCTAAAAAAAGCTGATATCACAATAAATGATGTAGATGAAATCACTCTCTCATATGATCCTGAACTGTTAAAAACTGAAAATTTTGATTCTCATATATCTGATACAAGAAAAAGTTTCAAAATTAATGATCTACAGAAACTAAAAGAATTAAGAAAACAAGATTTCGATCTTGAGGATTTTATTAGAAAAGAATTAAAATTCTCTGGGAAAATAACATCTCATTTACATCACTTATGTCATCTTGCAAGCTGCTATTATCCAAGTGGATTTAATGATGCATTAGTAATAAGCCATGATGGTATAGGGGAAGTTGATTCATCATTAATGGCAATTGCATCAAATGGAGAACTTGAAATTTTCCATCATGGAAATCAATGGCCTAATTCATTAGGTTTACTTTATGCTGCAATCACTGATTATCTTGGATGGAAATATAATAGTGACGAAGGAATAGTAATGGGATTGGCACCATACGGTGATGATACAAAAATTTTAAAATCTGTAGGAAAATCATATCGTGAAATCTTTAAAGAAATTATTAAAACAAATGAATTTAATTATGAAATTGATAGAACATGGATTGCATTTCATGAAGTCAGAAGTAAATGGGTAAGTGACAAATTTATTGATACATTTGGATCTAGGAGAACTCCAGAAGGAAAAGTGGAGGAACATCATAAAGATGTTGCATGTGCTCTTCAAAATAGATTGGAAGAAATCATCATTCAGCAATTGAAATTATGTAAGAAAAAATTTAATCTAAAAAAATTATGTTTTGCCGGAGGACTTGCATTAAACTGTTCATTAAATGGAAAAATTGTAGAAAGTAAATTATTCGACGAGATCTTTGTTCCTCCTGCCAGTGGTGATAATGGAACTGCAATTGGTGCATGTTATCTTTCTACAAAGAATGTTTCAAATGAAATATCTTTTAAAAGATTGGATGATTACTATGTTGGTTCTGAGTTCTCAAGTGAACATATTGAAGATTCATTGCGTAGAAAAAATATTAAATATCAAAAACCGGAAAATCCTGAAAAATTTATTGCTGAAAAATTAAATGAACAAAAAATTATTGGATGGTTTCAAGGCGGTGCCGAATTTGGTCCAAGAGCCTTAGGTAATCGTAGTATACTGACTTCGCCTTTTCCTAAAGAAATGAAAGACATACTAAATTCTAGAGTTAAATTTAGAGAAGAATTCAGACCTTTTGCTCCTGCGATCCTATCTGAGATGACTAATGAATATTTTGAAATATCACAATCAAGTCCTCATATGTTAATTGCTGTTACTGTAAAACAAGACAAAATTTCTGATATCCCTGCAGTTGTACATGTCGATAATTCTGCAAGAGTACAAACTGTAGATAAAACAAATAATCCTAAATTTCGAAAATTATTAGAGGAGTTTTTTCAATTAACTGGGTGTCCTGTACTCCTTAATACATCATTTAATGTTAAAGGACAACCAATTGTTAATTCTCCAGATGATGCTATCGACTGTTTCTTATCTACGAACATTGATGTTCTTGCAGTTGGAGATTTTATTGTAGAAAAATAACTGAGATATCAGTTATCATATTATTTGTTATCAATAGGTAAATACTCAAAAAAAAAAGAATTTCTTATGAAACCAAATTTCTTTATTGTAGGTGGCTCAAAATGTGGAACTACAAATATGTCATATTATCTAAATGAACATGAAAATGTCTTCATACCAGAACATATGGAACCATATTATTATTCTAGATTTGACGTATCAAAAGATTTTCAAAGGCAGTCAATGATTACTGATGAAAAAAATTATCTTAAATTATTTAAAAATGCAAAAAATGGACAGGCCATAGGTGAATCATCTCCCGTATATCTGCAGTGTCCTCATGCACCTATTGAAATTAAAAAAGATAATCCTGATGCAAAAATCATCATCTCCATTAGAAATCCAATTGATAAGGCTCACTCAAGTTATTTCTCTTACAAATTCATGAATAATGATGAACACAGTTTTAGTGAAAAAATTGATTTATTCCAAAATCAATGTTCATCTAACGAATTCTTTATTTTTAATTTTATTGAAGATGGACTTTTTTCAAAACACATCAAAAGATTTCAATCAAATTTCTCTTCTGAACAAATTAAAATCATTTTCTTTGAAGAATATATCAAAAATACTCGTCAACACATTAAATCTATTTTTGAATTTCTTGGCATTGATCCTGAAATAAATTTTAAATCTCAACCTAAAAACTCCTTTAGAGTTCCAAAAAATCGAGTAGCTAATTCATTACTAAAAAACCAAAAATTTAGAAAAATTTCTGAAAAATTAGTGCCTAATGTATATAGAAACCGTATAGGTGAAAAATTCTTTGTTAAACAATCCACAAAACCAGCGATGAATTCAGATGACAGATTACGATTAAAAGAAATCTTTGAGCCAGAATTTGAATCTCTATCTAATTTGCTTGATAGAAAACTTCCATGGAAAGATTTTATTTAATTATCCTAAACTAAATAATCCCACTTTAATGTTGTTTCTTTTGCTATGTTGGTTTTAGCTTTTCTTCCAATTATTTCATCATAATATTTTGGTGGTATTCCATCTCCAGGCCTTCTTACATCTATCATCTTTTCTGAAATAATACTTCCTTCTGAAATTTCACATAGTGTAACAATACTTACTCTATTTGTTGTTAAATTCTTTTTTTCTGCATTTGTAGGCTGTTTTTCACCATCACCTAATGTTTTCTTAATCATTTTAACTGACGATAACAATTCTGAGAATTCATCTTTTGTCAATGCATGAATGTCATCTGGACTAGGTGTATTTCTTAAATCCTTAAAATGTCTCTCAATAATATTTGCACCTAATGTGACTGATGTAATTGTTGATAATAATCCTGGTGTATGATCAGAAAATCCGACCGGAATATTGAATTCAGATTTCATATTTGGAATTACTCTCAAATTTAATTCGTTTAGATCTGATGGATAGTTTGAAACACAATGCATCAAAATTAGTTGATTTTCGCTAAATTCATTAATTGCTTCTACCGAATCTCTAACTTCTTCCAAATTGCACATTCCGGTAGATAGTATAATTGGTTTACCAGTAGATGCAACTTGTTTTAATAATGGAATGTGACAAGCCAAATCTGAACCAATCTTAATTATTGGAACATTAAGTTCATCAATTGTTCTAAGATCTTCTATATGGCTGGGTGCAGTAAAAATTACTTTTCCACAGTCTTTTGCATAATCAACAACTTGTTGTTGTAATGTCTTTGATAATTCAAATCTTTTAAAAATTTCATATTGAGAAATTTTCCCAGTGGCTTTCATATCAAAAAAATTATTCTTTGTCGTAATTGTTTCTGCTTCTAATGTCTGAAATTTAATGGCATTTACATTCAATTCAACTGCTGAATCAATTAGTCTTTTTGCCTCTTCAAAACTCTGAAATGAACCTCCAATTTCAGCAATACTATAACAAGGAAAATCATCTCCTACCCAATCATCAACTAATTTTACATTTTTCATAGGTTTCATTTATGAGAAATATAAATAAATTAAATGTATTTGTAATGAATTGTATCAAAACGTGAAATATGTATTATGAAATTAGTTATTCATCAACCAAATTATTTGCCATATATTGGATTTTTTCATAAATTATCTCTAGCTGACACTTTAGTTCTAATGGATAATACTCAATATGATAAAAAATTCACTAATAGAAATAAAATCAAAGTTCCAAATGATTGGACTTGGTTAACTATTCCAATTAATAAGAATCATAAATTTTCTCTAAATGGAGAAGTTGAAATAAATAATGAGGAACAGTGGCAAGAAACTCATATCAAAAAAATTTCTCGTTCATATATTAATTCAAAATACTATAAAGAAAATTACCAATTAACATTTGAAAAATTTTATAAAAAAACATGGACACATCTTTTTGATTTTAACTATAACATATTATTACAAATAATTAATTGGTTGGGATTAAAAATTGAAGTAATTAAAGAATCTGAATTAAATGCAAAAGGCAAATCAACTGAAAGACTTCTAAATATTGCAACTGAATTGGGTGCAGAAACGTATGTGTCTGGTATTGGAGGAAAAGACTACATGAATGAAAAATTATTCTCCAAAAACAACATTAAGCTCGAATTTCAAAATTTTAAATGTCCAAACTATAATCAAGTATTTCCAGAAAAATTTATTCCTAATTTATCAATAATTGATTTATTATTCCAAAATGGAAATAATAGCATGTCTATTCTAAATAATGATGTAAATTGAAAATTCTATTTTTAGCTGATGGAAGTTTAAAAATTGGAATGGGGCATATCTATCGATCCTTAACTTTAGCAAATGAATTAAAAAAAGAAAATGAAATTGCTTTTTTAACTAGAGAAAAACTATCTTCACAAATATTTAAAAAAAAATATAAAACTTTTTTTATATCTAGAAATAATTTTATAAAAGAAAAAAATATTATTAAAAATTTTGAACCAGATCTTGTAATTATTGATAAATTAAAAGAAAGGAACATCACAATTTCAAATATACAATCCATTACAAAAAATATTATTTTTATTGATTATACAAAAAAAAATCTAAGAAGAAATATGCATGGTCTTACAATGTTATATCCGATTACTGGATTTTCATCTGAAAAATCTACGCTTAAATATGCAATTATTAATAAAAATTTCTCAAAAAATAAAATTCAAACAATAAAACCAGTTGTAAAAAATATAATTATACTTCAAGGTGGTTCTGACACCTATTGTTTTACTCCGAAAATACTTGATTCTCTTAATAATATCCAACAAAAATTTTGTGTTACAGTTGTAGTAGGAAAATCTTTCAAATGTTGGGATAGACTAAACAATTCAATTAAAAACTCTGACCATAAAATCAGATTATTGAGTGATGTTCCATCATTGGCACCAATAATGAAAAATCATGATATTGCAATTACTGCTGGTGGGATGACACTTCTAGAATTAGCATGTGTTGGGGTTCCATCTTTGGTGGTATGTGGTGAAAAGTTTGAAACTGAAACTGCAAGATTACTTCAAAAAAATAATTTTGGAATTAATCTTGGTTTTGGCAAAAACCTTAGTAAGAGAAAAATATCTAATAATTTTCAATCTTTGGCGCAAAATTATGCACTAAGAAAGAAAATGAGAATTTCTGGCCAAAATCTTATTGATGCGAAAGGAGTGATAAGAGTTAAAGATTTTATTTACAAAAACTTCTGTAATGATAGTAAATTTTAATTAGATTGATTTTTTTTTTAATTTAATGAACAATTTTGTTGTTTTAGGATTGAATTAGTTTGAATATACTTGTTGTTTGTGCTCACCCCGATGATGAAACAATTGGAATGGGTGGTACACTCAAAAAATTAACAAAAAATCATAATGTCAGTGTACTCTTCGTTTCTGAAGGTATTACTGCAAGACGAAAATCTGGATATGTAACAATTCCTCAATATGATGTATCCCATGATGAAATGAAAAAAATGCAAAATGAAATAGACGTTCGAAAAAAACATGCAAAAAAAGCATTATCAATTTTAGGTGTAAAAAAAATGAGATTTCTTGATTTACCTAATCAAGAATTGGATCAAGTTCCTCTCTTAAAAATTACAAAAGAAATTGAATATGAAATTTCAAATACTAAATCTGATGTAATATTTACACATCATTTCAATGATCTTAATTTAGATCATAGAATTGTTTACGAAGCAACAATAACTGCAGCCCGCCCAATTCCCGGTTCAACAATTTCTTCTATAATATCATTTGAAATACCTGCTTCAACTGATTGGAGAAAACCTTATCAATTCAATCCAAATTATTATGTAAACATCACTAACGAACTAAAATCCAAAATTAAAGCGCTAGAGGCATATCATTACGAAATTAGAAAATCCCCACATCCACGTTCAAAAATAATGACTGAAGCTATAGCTAAGAGATGGGGTAGTTTATCTGGCTATAATGCTGCAGAAGCTTTTGAGATAATAATGTCTAGAGTTGAAAAATTCCCTAAAATTTTTTGAATACTAACATAGTGAAGATTATATAATTTCAAAATAAATTTACTACATGAAAATTAACAAAGGACAATTCAGATTATCATCCAAGACTAAAAATTTTAAATTTGAAATTAACCGAGGAAATGGACATCTTCTTGGATATATGATTAATAGAATTCGATGGCATTTATTTCCAAGAATAAATCGTGTAAGTAAATTCCCATCTCATGTAGATATTGAATTATCAAGTCTATGTAATCTGAATTGTCCTATGTGTTACACTACTACTGATGAATTCAAATCTAAAGTGAATCAAAAATCTATGGATTTTGAATTATTTAAAAAAATTATTGATGAATGCAAAAAATATGATCTATATTCAATTAGACTGAGCTTTAGAGGAGAAGCATTTGTAAATAAAAATATCTTTGATATGATAAAATACGCTAAAGATAATGGCATTAAAGAAGTATCAACATTAACTCATGGTGGATATTTAGATGAAACAAAATTTGAAAAATTAATTGATCTTGATCTAGATTGGTTAACAATTTCTTTTGATGGAATTGGAAAAACATATGAGAAAATACGTTATCCACTAAAATTTGACGATGCTGTAAATAAAATTAAAAATTTCTCTGAGATAAAAAAACGTCGTGGTGTTGTAAAACCTGTTATCAAAGTACAAACAGTTTGGCCCGCAATATCAAAAAACCCAAAGGAATTTTTTGATATTTTTGATCCAATAACGGATCAAATTGGTTCTAATCCTCTTATTGATTATCTACATCGAGATACTGAAATTCAGTATGAGCCTAATTTTACATGTCCTCAATTATGGCAACGATTAGTTATTGGAGCAGATGGTATAGTTCAACTATGTTCTAATGATGAGATGGAAACTAATCCTATCGGTGATGTTACAAAAGAATCAATCTTTGAAATTTGGCACGGTAAAAATATGAATAATGCAAGGAAAATTCATGAAGAACATCTGGGCATAGATAAATTATCTCCTTGCAAGCATTGTTATTTACCACGAAAAACTGAACGTGAAACTGTAAGTCTAGATGATCGTTTAATTGGAATTGATAATTATATTGATAGAGATCAAACTGTAGGTAAATAAATTATTTTTTCTCTTCAAGTAACGACAGTGTATATTTCAAAGCCCATAATGCACCATCATAATACTGAGCTAAATCTTCCATCTCTCTCTTTTTGTATTTGTCTAAAAAATTTTTGCAATCAATTTCTTTGCTTTTTAACATTTCTATAATTTCAACAATTTCTTCTTTATCCATATGAAATCAAAATTTTAATGTTTTAAATAATTAGCTATTACTTTCTATCATTTACAACAGTAACAATTGAAAATAGAATAACTCCTGTCATCAGTAAAACAGTACCTAATACAACACAACCGATGCCAATTAATGATATGTTGGTAATTATTTCCTGTTCATTTGCATATACCTGTACTGTCCATGCAATAAAACTTAAACCAACAATTAGAAAAATGATGCCTGGAATTCCATAGAATTTTAATGGATTATGAATTGATGTGAATTTTATTGTGCTTAGTATAACAGATGTTCCATGTGATACTGGATCATGAGTTGACGTTTCACCTTGATAATTTACCTTAATTGGAACTTCAGCAATTATTAATCCAATATTACTAGCTTTTATCAAAACTTCTGTAGAAACACCCATTCCTTCATCGGTTAATGAAATATCCCGGAGTGCTTTTTTACTATATGCTCTGAAACCACTTTGAGAATCTGTTAGTTTTTCTTTAATTGATAAATTAGTAACTTTAGTAATAATTTTTATCCCTACTTTTCTATAATTTGGCATCTCTTCTGATTTTAAATCAAGAAATCTTGAACCGATTACCAATTCAGCCTCGGTTTTGATAATTGGTTCTGTCACTACTGGGATATCTTCGATTCTATGTTGTCCATCAGCATCAAATGTCACTAAGATATCACTTTCAATTTCTTTTGCTTTTTGAAAGATGGTTTTTATCGCAGCACCATATCCTAAATTTTTTTCATGTCTCACCAGAATGACACCTAACTCTTCAGAAATTTCTGATGTCATATCAGATGAACCATCATCACAAACAATTATCGAGTCTGTAATTCTTTTTAATTTTGTAATAATTTTAGCAATATTTTTCTCTTCATTGTAAGCTGGAATCCCTACTGTAACTCTCATTGCTATAATTTTTTTCATTAGATATAAAATCTATCTGATAAATTATACTACAACTTAGAGCTTACTTTTGATGTAATCAATTGATTTTACTGGAGAAGGATCTATTTTGCTTAATACTGCTGTATAAATCGTAGAATAATCCAAAAGATAAGTCAAATTAATAATTTTTGATAAAATGTTACCTTCAACTGAATTAATTTTCATGTAATTAATTTCATTCATATTGAAAAATTCTTCTAAAATCTTCCATCTTTCAGAGGTTTTTTTATGATCATCTTTTCCTTGAATTAAAATAGGTTTCACATTAGATTCTTTTTCCCACGCAACAATTCCATTGTGACAAGATTCTATAATGTCTTCTGTCATTGCATGTATTTTTGCATTTTCTTGTAAACAGTTTTTATAACGAATTGCAGGTGCTTGTAATCCACGTGGATAATAAATCGAAACAATATCTGATGTAAATTCCGCAAGTTTCAAAGAAATATTTTCATCAGTCAAATTTTCTGAAAAAATTTTCTTTTTAGTTTTTTCTAGAGAAGAAATTGATTCATTGATTTCATTTTTTTTTATTGGAATAATTGGTTCTAAAATATTTAGTATTGAATATAAAAATCTGGAATATGATGCTCTAGGTGAATGCTCCATAGAAATTTTTTGAAAAAATAATTGATTTTCTTTGCAATATTTTTCTAATAATCCTCCAGAAGAGAATCCTATGAATTTTGCAGGTGTATGTCTAAAATTTTTTAATATTTCAATACATTCTGTTGTATTTCCTGAAACACTTGTTGTTATAACTAAAGTTTTTTCATCTACGGTTTTTGGAAGTAAATATCCTTTGATATTTGTCACATGAATATTTTTTTTTGATAAAATTGCACTAATTGAATCTCCTATTGAACCAGAACCCCCCATCCCTGCAAAAACGATATGATCGACATCTTTTATTTCACATTTTTGAATATCTCTTTCAAACGATTCTTTTGCAATTTCTGGCCAATTATCATAAGTGGCATACATTTTTTGTTTATCTATTGTTTTCAAGTCTTCAAATTTCATTTCTATGAATAACTGATTTTATATTGTAAAATACTTAACTACCAAAATATAGATGCCAAAAAATAATTACTACTGATTTTTTTAGTCAGTATTGACTCTAAAAACTGTAGAATGGAAAAATAATTCTGTAATTATGATAAATCAAACAAAATTACCAAATACTCTTGAATATGTTACATATACTGAT
>CEUZ01272924.1_pt1 | contig 13860 bp, 24 predicted proteins | sample 361511 | NCBI WGS metagenome assembly CEUZ01 (sample SAMEA2622822, study PRJEB7988) | marine metagenome | biome: marine biome (ENVO:00000447); feature: surface water layer (ENVO:00002042); material: "saline water (ENVO:00002010), including plankton (ENVO:xxxxxxxx)" | depth 5 m
TTAAAATTTGATTTTGTTCCAGTTTTAACAGGATCTGCTTTTAAAAACAAAGGTGTTCAACCTTTATTAGATGCGGTGGTAGATTTCTTACCAAGTCCTAAAGATATAGGTTCAATAAAGGGTACTAAACCTAATTCTAAGGATGAGATTGAAAGAAAATTTGAGGATAAAGAACCTTTTTCAGCTCTAGCTTTTAAAGTAGCTAACGACCCTTTTGTTGGCTCATTAACGTTTATAAGAATTTATTCAGGTACATTAAAATCTGGCACAGGCATCTATAACACCTCTAAAGATAAAGAAGAGAGAGTAGGTCGAATGCTTTTAATGCACGCAAACAGCAGAGAGGATATTAAAGAGGCTAACTCAGGCGATATTGTTGCGTTAGCTGGTCTTAAATATACTATTACAGGGCACACTCTATCGGACGAAAAAAATCCTGTAGTGTTAGAACCAATGGAATTCCCTGATCCTGTTATTGAAATTGCAGTTGAACCAAAAACTAAAGGTGACCAAGAAAAAATGGGTGAGGCTTTAGGTAGGTTAGCAAAAGAAGACCCATCTTTTAGAGTGACCTCAGATGAAGAGTCTGGGCAAACAATTATAAAAGGTATGGGGGAACTTCACTTGGATATTATAGTAGATCGTATGAAGAGAGAATTTAAAGTTGAAGCAAATATTGGTGCACCACAGGTGGCTTATAGAGAAACAATTTTAAAATCATCAACGAACGTTTTTATTCATAAAAAACAAAGTGGTGGCGCTGGCCAATTCGCGAAAGTTGAATTAAGTGTTGAACCATTAGCTCCTGGTAAAGGAAGGGAAATAGAAAATAAAATCAAAGGTGGAGCTATACCAAAAGAGTTTATTCCTGGAGTAGAAAAGGGAATAGAAAGTGTTGCTGATAGTGGAATACTAGCAGGATTTCCTTTGATAGATTATAAAGTCACCATCGTCGATGGCTTACATCATGATGTAGATTCAAGTGTTTTAGCTTTTGAAATAGCTTCTAGACATTGTTTTAAAGACGCTTGCACTAAAGCTACGCTAAAACTTTTAGAACCAGTTATGAGAGTTGAAGTAATTACACCGGAAGACTATATGGGAGATGTTATAGGTGATTTAAATAGCAGAAGAGGACAAGTATCAACAACTGACAAAAGAGGTAACGCAACCGTTATAAGCGCAATGGTTCCTTTAGCAAACATGTTTGGATACATTAATAATCTTAGGTCAATGTCACAGGGTAGAGCACAATACTCAATGTTTTTTGATCATTATGAAAAAGTACCTCAAAATGTACAAGATGAGGTTACTAAAAAGCTGGCTTAATTTATGGAAAAACAAAATATAAGAATACATCTAAGAGCATACGATAATAAAGTACTTGATTTATCTACAGTAGAAATAATCAATACTGCTAAAAGAACTGGAGCACAAGTTAGAGGACCTATCCCTCTACCAACAAAAAAAGAAGTTTTTACAGTTTTAAGATCTCCTCACATAGACAAAAAAAGCAGAGAACAATTTGAAACAAGAACTCACAAAAGACTAATTGATATTTTGGAACCTACTCCACAAACAGTCGAAGCTTTAATGAAATTAGATTTAGCTTCTGGAGTTGATATAGAGATAAAATTATAAGGAATAAATGAGTATAGGATTAATTGGGAAAAAAATTGGTATGACAAGAGAATTTTTTGATTCAGGAGTTTCAGTTCCAGTAACTGTACTTATGATTGAGAAAGGAAGGATTATAGATATTATTACTAAAGAAAAAAGAGGTTACAACGCAATTCAAGTCGGTTTTGGAAAAATTAAAAACTCAAAATTAAAAAAACAAATGAAAGGTTACTTTGCAAAAAAATCAACTGAACCAAGAAAGATTTTGAAAGAATTCAGAGTTGAAAATGTATCCGAATACAAACAAGGAAACGAAATAGGTTTAGAGCTTTTTAAAGATCAAAAATTTGTTGATATAACATCAAAGACTATAGGAAAAGGTTTTGCAGGCGTTATGAAGAGACATAACTTTTCTGGACTTAGAGCATCTCATGGTGTCTCAGTATCTCACAGAGCACACGGTTCTACTGGTCAAAACCAAGACCCTGGTAAAGTATTTAAAGGAAAGAAAATGGCTGGTCACATGGGTGATAAATTGAGAACCATGCAAAATTTAGAGATTATAAAGTCAGATATAGAAAATAATCTTATTTTTGTTAAAGGTTCCATACCTGGATCTAAAAATTCAATGGTTTTAATTCAAAAAAACTCTAAAAAAATTAATAAAAAAACTACTTTAGAAAAAATTAAATCTATGCAATCACAAACATCTACTACAGTCGTAAAAACTAAAGAAAAAACTAAAACTTCTGAAAAAAATGATTCTACTCCAAAAAAGACTGAAAAAAAGGATGAAAAGAAATAAAATGAAGTTAAAAGTAATAAATATTGAGGGAAAAAAAACAAGTGATATAGAAGTTTCCGATAAAATTTTCTCATTAAATCCAAACAAGTATATGATTAAAGACTTGATTGACTGGCAGCTAAATCATTTTAAACCAAGAACTGCAAAAACAAAGCAGCGTGGTGAAATTAAAGGTTCTACTGCAAAAATATACGCTCAAAAAGGAACAGGTGGGGCTAGACATAGCAGTAGAAAGGCCCCTATATTTGTTGGCGGTGGAGTTGCACATGGTCCAAAAGGCGCAGTATACAAAGTTAAAAAAATTAATAAAAAAATAAGAAAATTAGGTCTTCTACATCTTCTATCGCAAAAAAATAAAATTAACTCTTTGTTTGTTGTTGAAGATTTTAAAAATGAGATTAAAAAAACCAAACTATTTAACAGCTTTTTAAAAAAAACTAATTTAAAAAATTCACTGATAATATCAGACAAAAGTTCAAAATCTAAAATTATAAAATCAGCAAGAAATATACCAAATATTAAAATTATAGAACAAGAAGGGGCTAATGCTTACGATATAATAAAATATAAAAATGTTGTTTTTACAACTTCATCAATTAAATCGTTTCAAGACAGGATTTCAAAATGAAAAAATTCCATTACCTAGACACAATAATTGCACCAGCTATAACAGAAAAAGCAACTTCACTATCTGAGTTTAATAAAATTGTGTTTAAGGTAAATCATGGTGCAAGTAAAAAATCAATTAAACGAAGTATTGAAAAAATATTTAAAGTTAATGTTATAAAAATTAATACAATTAATATAAAAGGTAAAACAAAGTTAGTAAGAAATAAAAAATCTTTTAAATCTGGCTACAAGAAAGCAATTATTACACTTAAAAAAGGTCAAAGCATTGATCTAGCTACAGGAATATAATTTTATGGCTCTAAAAATTTTTAAATCTTATACAAAGTCAACCAGGGGTACTGTACTTGTTAATAGAAAAAATATTTGGAAAGGAAAGCCTCTAAAATCACTTACTATTGGCCAGCATTCAACAGGAGGAAGAAATAATTTGGGTAGAATTACCTCAAGACATAAAGGAGCTGGTCATAAACATAAGTATAGAGATATAGATTTTTATAGAAAAAAAGTTGATCTTAAGGCTAAAGTAGTAAGAATTGAATATGATCCAAACAGATCAGCTTATGTTGCTTTAATTAAGTATGAAGACGGTGTTATGAATTATATTCTAGCACCCAACAAAATAAAAATAAATGATGAAGTAGTATCAGGAAGAAATAAAGAAATTAAAATAGGTAATTGTATGCCTCTATCAGATATTCCAGCTGGTACTGATGTTCATAATATAGAATTATATCCAAATGGTGGTGGAAAATTAGCCAGATCAGCTGGTTCATCAGCACAAATATCAGGAACAGATGAAAATTACTGTATAATTAAATTAAGTTCAGGTGAGGTTAGAAAAGTTATAAATTCAGCAAAAGCTACAGTAGGAACAGTATCAAATAGCGATCATCAAAATATTAAAATAGGAAAAGCCGGTAGAAACAGATGGAAAGGAAAAAGACCACAAACCAGAGGTGTTGCTATGAATCCAGTTGATCACCCACATGGTGGTGGTGAAGGTAAAACTTCTGGAGGAAGAAGTCCAGTTTCACCTTGGGGACAATCGGCTAAGGGATTAAAAACGCGAGATAATAAAAGAACTAATAAATATATAATTTCGAGGAGAAAAAAATAAATTATGTCAAGATCTGTTTGGAAAGGACCTTTTGTTGATCCAAGTTTGTTAAAAAAAGTTGAGAAGTTAAAAACTCAATCTAATCCAGCCCCTATAAAAACATGGGCCAGAAAATGTACAATTATACCTGAATTTGTTGGAATCAGTTTTCTCATACATAATGGAAAAAAGTTTATTCCAATAAAAATATCAGAAGAGATGGTTGGTCACAAATTAGGAGAATTTTCTCCCACAAGACAATTTTCTGGTCATACGCCAGCCGACAAAAAAGCCGCTCAGACAGAGGGTGAATCAGCTACGCCTGCTGCTAAACCTACTGATACAGCCGCTGCTGCTAAACCTAAGGAGGCTACAACAAATGCAAAAAAATAAAGATATCGTAAAAGCCGTTAATAGGAATGTTAGGTCAAGTCCGAGAAAAATTAATAATTTATTAAAAAATATAAGAGGTAAGAAAGTAGATCTAGCAATAAGAGATTTATCATTTGCTAGGCAAAGAATTGCCTTCGATATAAAAAAAACTGTACAGTCAGCGGTTGCGAACGCTGAAAACAATAATCAATATGACATAGATAATTTATACATAAAAGAAGCTTATGTAGGAAAATCCATAGTTTTAAAAAGATTTAGGGCTAGAGCAAAAGGTAGAGCAAGTGGTATTAAAAAACCTTATTCAAATTTAACAATAATATTGTCAGAAAACATAAACAAAAAGGAGATACAACATGGGTCAAAAAGTTAATCCTATAGGCTTGCGGTTAGGTATAAATAGAGGATGGGACTCAATATGGTTTTCTAAAAAACGTGAGTATGGAAAATTTTTGATTGAAGATTATAAAATTAGAGATTACGTCAAAAAAAATGTTGTAAATTCTGGCGTCTCTAAAGTTTTAATAGAACGAACTTCAAAAAAATGTATTATATCAATCTATACTTCAAGACCAGGTTTTGTTATCGGAAAAAAAGGTTCAGATATTGATAAAATTAAAAAGAGTCTATCAAAAATATCAAGCACTGAGGTAAGCTTAAATATCAAAGAAATAAAAAAACCTGAGTTAAACGCATACCTCGTGGCAGAAAATATTGCTCAACAATTGGTTAAAAGAATTGCTTTTAGAAAAGCTATGAAAAGAGCAATGCAATCGACCTTAAGACTAGGCGCCAAAGGCATTAGGGTTTGTTTAGCTGGTAGATTAGCTGGTAATGAAATTGCTAGAACCGAATGGCTTAGAGAGGGCAGCGTTCCTCTTCATACTTTAAGAGCAGACGTTGATTATGCAGAAGCTGAAGCATTAACAACATACGGAATTATTGGCGTTAAAGTTTGGATCTATAAAGGCGAAGTTTTTGCTGAAAAACAAAATATAAATAATAAGGATAAAAAAGATGTTACAACCCACAAGAACAAAACATAGAAAAGCTCATAAAGGAAGAATCCATGGACATGCCATAAGAGGCGGAACACTTAATTATGGCGCTTATGGTCTTAAAGCAATGGAGCCTGAAAGAATTGTTGGTAAACAGATTGAAGCTGCCAGAGTAGCTTTAACTAGATATATGAAAAGAACTGGAAAAGTCTGGCTTAGAATTTTTCCAAATATCCCAGTTTCAAAAAAACCTACAGAAGTTCGAATGGGAAAAGGTAAAGGCTCACCCGAATATTGGATTTGTAGAGTTAAACCAGGAAGAATTATATTTGAAGTTGATGGAATCGATGAATCAACAGCTAGAATAGCTCTTTATAAGGCTTCAACAAAATTACCAATTAAGACTAAATTTATTAAAAGGTTTTAAATTATGAAAAATAAAGAAATTAACAAGCTAAGTATTGATGAAGTTAAAACTAAAGTAAACGTTTTAAAAAAGGATTTGTTTAATTTTAGATTTAGAAAAATTAATGGGCAACTTCAAGACTCAGCAAAAATATCTCAAATAAAAAAAGATGTTGCTAAATTGCTAACTAAATTGAATACGAAAAAATAATATGACTAAAAAAATATTAAGTGGAAGAGTTATTAAAGACAAAAATGATAAAACTATTGTTGTTTTAGTTAAAAGAAAATTTATGCATCCTTTCTTCAAAAAAGTAATAACTTCTTCAAAAAAATATCATGCTCACGATGAGGGAAATAAGTTTAAAATAGGAGATGATGTGAAAATTATGGAGTCAAGACCATTTTCAAAAATGAAGAAATGGGAGGTAATAAACAAATGATTCAAGTTCAAACAGAATTAAATGTAGCTGATAATACAGGAGCTAGAAGAGTTGAATGTATTAAAGTATTAGGTGGATCAAAAAGAAGATATGCTTCTATTGGTGATAGTATAGTCGTTAGTGTCAAAGATGCTCTACCTAACGGTAAAGTTAAAAAAGGTTCAGTGCAAAAAGCTATAGTTGTTAGAACAAAATATCCAACCCATAGATATGACGGCAGTTCTGTAAAGTTTGATAATAATGCAGTAGTAATTATTGATGATAAAGGTGAACCTATAGGTACTAGAATTTTTGGACCTGTCACTAGAGAATTAAGATTTAGAGGGCAAACTAAAATTATATCATTAGCGCCGGAGGTTTTATAAAATGATTAAAAATGGTCAGAATGTCCAAGTTATTTGCGGAAAAGATAAAGGCAAGAAAGGACAGATAATAGAAATATTAAGGAAAGAAAACAAAGCTAAAGTTAAAGGAATAAACATGATTAAAAAACACGAAAAAACAACAAAAGAAAAAAAAGGAGGAATTATAACTAAAGAAAATTATATAAATCTTTCTAACTTAAAAATAGTTGATGATGAAAAGAAAAAAGAAAAAACTGGGGTTAAAAAATAATGATACCAAGATTAAAAGAACAATATGAAAAACATATTGTAACTGATTTACAAAAAAAGTTTTCAATGAAGAATAAGCTTATGGTGCCTAGGATTACTAAAATTGTTTTAAATATGGGCCTAGGCGCTGATGCTAGCGACAAAAAAATAGTGCAAAACTGTGTTGATGACATGTCACTTATAAGTGGACAGTATCCAGTAGTCACAAAGTTTAAAAAATCAATATCGAATTTTAAAACTAGAAAAGGTGCCGTGGCAGGAGTTAAAGTCACTTTACGAGCAAATAGAATGTATGAATTTATGGATAGACTAGTTAATATAGCTTTACCAAGAATTAAAGATTTTCAAGGTTTAAGCGATAAAGGTTTTGATAACTTTGGTAACTTTAGCTTCGGTATTAAAGAACATATTATATTTCCTGAAATTAATTTTGATAAAGTTGATCGAATAAGAGGAATGGACATTACAATTGTTTCTAATGGCAGCAATAAAAAAACGATGCATGCTTTATTAGTAGCTATGAATTTTCCATTTATTAAAAAAACAAATAAAAAGGAAACTAATTAAATATGGCAAAGACAAGCTCAATACAAAGAAATTTGAAAAGAATTAAGCTTTCAAAGAAATTTGCAAAAAAAAGAGAATTGCTAAAAAAAATTATTAGGAATAAAAAACTACCTTTAACTGAAAGATTTGAAGCACAATTAAAGTTAGCTAAGATTCCAAGAAATTCAGCAAAAATAAGAATTAGAAACAGATGTGAAATTACAGGAAGACCACATGGTGTTTATAGAAAGTTAAGAATATCCAGGATAGCATTAAGAGATTTAGCTTCTAAAGGAAAAATTCCTGGAATGACAAAATCAAGTTGGTAATTATTTAGGAGGTTATATGAGTTTTACAGATCCAATTGCAGATATGATAACAAGAATTAGAAATGCACAAATGAGAACATTAAATACTGTAAGTATTCCAAATTCAAAATTTAGAGCAAAAATTTTGGATGTCCTTAAAGGAGAAGGATACATTTCAAATTATAAAATTAAATCTGATAAAAAGAATAAAGGATCTTTGTTGGTAGATCTTAAGTATAATAATGGATTACCAGTCATAAGAGAAATAAGAAGAGTGTCAAAACCAGGGAGAAGAATTTATACAAAAGCTGACAGTATACCCAAAATTCAAAGCGGATTAGGTATAGCTATTGTGTCAACATCTATGGGAATAATGTCAGACAGTGACGCAAGATCAAAAAATATCGGCGGTGAAATTATTTGTAAGGTGTTTTAAATTATGTCTAAACTCGGAAAAAAACCAATACCCATTCCCAAAGATACAAAAGTTAAACTTGAAAGTGGTAAACTAATATTAACAGGACCAAAAGGGTCTAAAGAATTGACTATCAATGATAAAATTTTTACCGCTACAATAGCTGATGAAAAAAATTTAGTTTTAAAGTTAATTAAAAAGAATGAATCTTCAAGCATACTGTGGGGATCTACAAGAAGTATAATAAATAGTGCTCTCATAGGAGTTTCCTCTGGACACGAGAAAACATTGGAATTAAATGGTGTTGGTTTCAGAGCAAATTTAAAGGGTGATACACTTAACTTACAAATAGGATTAAGTCATGACGTATCATATAAAATTCCAAATGATATTAAATTAAATGTCGAAAAAAGCACAGTAATAAAAATTTTTGGGATAGATAAAGAACTAGTTGGTAAAGTAGCTTCCGAGATTAAAATGCTCAAGCCCGTAGAACCTTATAAAGGAAAAGGAATTAAGGAAAGAGGACAATACGTTCTTAGAAAAGAAGGAAAAAAGAAATAAAAATGAAAAAAAATTTATACCTTAAAAGATCTCAAAGAATTAGAAAAAAGTTAAAAAAAGTTAACTCTGAAAGATATAGATTAACAATATTCAGATCGTTAAAAAATATATCAGCACAAATTATTGATGACAAAAATAATAAAACCTTGGTTGCTGCTACATCTGTAAAAAAAGATTCTAAGCAAAAGAAAAGAGATTCATCAGTCAATGTTGCTGAACAATTGGTTAAAAAAGCTTTAGAGAAAAAAATTAACAAAGTATATTTTGATAGAGGTGGATATAAGTATCATGGCAGAATAAAAACTTTTGCTGATGCTTTGAGAAAAGGGGGATTAACTTTTTAAAATAATTATGGAAAATACAGAGATTAAAGATAAATTAGTATCAATTAACCGTATCACCAAAGTAGTAAAAGGAGGTAGAAGATTTGCTTTCTCAGCCTTAGTAGTTGTTGGAAACTTTTCTGGATCTATAGGAGTGGGCCATGCAAAAGCTAAACAAGTACCTGATGCAATTAAAAAAGCCACTCAAACAGCCAAAAATAACATGTTTAAAATTCCTTTACGAGATGGAAGAACTTTGCACCATGACATTTTATCGAAAGATGGAGCTGGAAAAGTTTTATTAAGAGCCGCGCCATCTGGAACTGGAATTATAGCTGGAGGCGCCATAAGGGCAGCATGTGAAGTTGTAGGAATTAAAGATGTAGTTGCTAAATCTTTAGGATCATCTAATCCTATAAATGTACTAAGAGCTTGTATTAAAGGATTAAAAAGTCAAAATTCTCCAAAAATTATTGCAAACATAAGAGGTAAAAATATTTCAGAGATAACTAAGAAAAAAAATTAAAAAACATTATGAATTTAAATCAACTTATAACAAAAGATAAAAAACTTAAAAAAAGACTTGGAAGAGGGATAGGCTCATCAAAGGGAAAAACCTCTGGAAGAGGGCATAAGGGACAAAAGTCTAGATCTGGAGTAGCTATTAAGAGCTTCGAAGGAGGTCAAATGCCTTTATACAGAAGATTACCAAAGCGAGGTTTTAAATCATTTTCTAGAGAAAAAAATGTTGCAATAATTAACTTATCCAAAATTCAAGATATTCTTATTAACAAAAAAAGTTTGTCGAATGATAAAATTAATTTAGCAAATCTACAGAAATCTAAAATAATAAATAAAAAGTTTAAAAAATTAAAATTACTAGGTAAAGGTGATCTTAAGGATAAATTTGAAATTGAAGTCAATTCTGTTTCAAAATCAGCTAAAGAAAAAATTGAAAAATTAGGGGGCAAAGTTACTTTAGTTAAATAACTTTTTCAAACAAATGGCTAATGAAAGTTCAGATACAGGTTTTTTTTCAAAAAGTAACGACCTAAGAAATAGAATTTTATTCACAGTTTTAATCTTATGTGTTTACAGGCTAGGTACATATGTTCCAATACCAGGCATAGATCCTGAATCTTTAAAAGCAATGATGGATTCTAATCAAAAAGGGTTGATTGGGATGTTTAATATTTTTTCAGGTGGGGCTGTTCAACGTATGGCCATCTTTGCTCTTGGAATTATGCCTTATATTTCTTCATCAATAATAATTCAATTACTTACAGGAGTTTCTGAAACTTTCAAAAATTTAAAAAATCAAGGTGAAATAGGCAGAAAGAAAATAACTCAGTACACAAGATACGGAACAGTTTTATTGGCAACAATACAGGGTTATGGAGTCGCTGTGGGTTTAGAAAATTCAACAACTGTTGTTACTGATCCCGGTACCTATTTTAAATTGACAACAGTAATTACATTAGTAGCTGGTACTATTTTTTTAATGTGGCTTGGTGAACAAATAACACAAAGAGGTATTGGAAATGGTATATCTTTAATTATTTTCTCAGGCATTGTAGCTGAAATACCCAGAGCACTAGCAACTACTTTTGAACTAGGTAGAACAGGAGCACTTTCTGCTACTTTAATATTATTTATTTTCATATTAATACTAGCAACCGTAGCTTTTATTGTTTTTATTGAAAGATCAGTTAGAAAAATTTTAATTAATTATCCTAAAAGACAAATGGGCACAAAGGTATATGGCGGCGAGTCATCACATTTACCATTAAAAATTAATACAGCTGGAGTAATACCAGCTATTTTTGCATCTGCATTACTATTATTGCCTATAACTTTTTCAAATTTTGGTTTTTCAGAATCTGACACAATGATAAATATATCTTCAATGTTTTCACAAGGTAAACCTTTGTATATGCTTTTATATGCATCAGGAATTATATTTTTTTCTTTCTTTTATACTTCTATTGTTTTTAATCCAAAAGAGACTGCGGAAAATCTTAGAAAACAAGGAGGATATGTTCCAGGTATAAGACCAGGAGAACGCACAGCTTATTTTATTGAAGATATATTAACTAAACTTACAACTATAGGAGCATTATATTTAACACTTGTTTGCTTAATGCCAGAATTTTTAATATCAAAATATCCAATACCATTTTATTTAGGAGGTACATCAGTGTTAATTGTTGTGGTGGTAGCTATGGATACCGTCACACAAGTACAAACAAGACTAATGACTCAGCAATATGAGTCTTTAATTAAAAAGACTAAATTTGGAAGATAAAAAGTGAATATAATATTGTTTGGACCACCTGGAGCAGGAAAGGGAACTCAAGCTGATAAAATAGTAAGTATATTTAATTTACATAAAATTTCTACGGGAGATCTTTTAAGAAACGAGATTCAAAATAAATCAAATTTAGGCATTAAAATAAAGTCTATAATAGATAAAGGATATTTTGTTTCAGATGAAATTATAAACAATTTAATATCTACAAAATTATCAAACAAAAAATTGTTTAACCGTCTAGTTTTTGACGGATATCCAAGAAATTTAGACCAAGCAAAAAATTTAGACGTTCTAGTAAAAAAATTTGATCAAAAAATATCTTGCGTACTAAGTTTAAAAGTAGATAAAGAATTAATAGTAAAAAGAATTCTTGGAAGACAAATTTGCACAAAATGCGGTCTTATTTTTAATAAATTTTTCAATCCATCAAGTAATTTAAATCATACTTGTAATAATAATTTTTTAAAAGAGAGATCCGACGATAATGAAAAAACTATTGAAAGCAGATATAAAGTTTATTTAGAAAAAACTTTACCTGTATTAAATTTTTACAAAGAACAAAAATTGTTGCACGAAATTAACGGAAAGAATGAAATTGATCAAATATTTGAAGAAATACGCGCTATTATTGCAGCTTTACAGGCTTGACTTTATGAACCTGAATTATATAAATAGCGACTTTAGATTGCAGATCTCTATAAAATTATGGCTCGAATAGCAGGTGTAAACATTCCTCAAAATAAAGTAGTTCATGTTGCTTTAACATATATCCATGGTATAGGAAAAAAATTCTCAAATGATATTTGCACTAAACTAAACATTTCAAAAAATAAGCGAGTCAATAGCTTAACTGAAGAAGAAGTTTTAAAAATTAGGGAATTTATTGATTCAAATTATAAAGTTGAAGGTGATTTAAGGAGAGAAGTTTCATTAAATATAAAGAGACTTGTAGATTTAGCAACCTATAGGGGATCGAGACACAAAAAAAAGTTGCCTGTTAGAGGTCAAAGGACACATTGCAATGCGAGAACAAGAAAAGGTAAAGCTATTGCTATAGCAGGAAAAAAGCTAACACCTTTAAAAAAATAAATTTATGTCTAAAAATATTAAAAAAGATAAAGATACAGTTTCAGCAAAAAGTGAAAAAACTCTCAAACCTGAGAAAGTTAAAAAAATAAAAAAAATTAAGAAAAATATCTCAACAGGAATAGCCCATGTTTCTGCTACATTTAATAATACTATTGTTTCAATTACTGACGATAGTGGAAATGTTATTGCCTGGTCTTCTGCTGGTTCAAAGGGTTTTAAAGGATCAAGAAAGTCAACTCCATACGCAGCACAAATAGCAGCTGATACAGCAGCTACCAAAGCACAAGAGCATGGTCTTAAAATTTTGACTGTTAAATTAAAAGGCCCAGGTTCAGGAAGAGAAACAGCTTTAAGGGCACTGCAATCAAGAGGTTTTAAAATTTTATCAATAAAGGATGTCACGCCAATGGCACACAATGGTTCAAGACCACCAAAAAAAAGGAGAGTATAAAGTGGAAAGCACATTAATTAATCATAATTGGAAAGATCTAATTAAACCAAACAAATTAAATATACAAAGTAGTGATGATAAATCTTTCACCACTCTGACTGCCGAGCCCTTAGAAAAAGGATATGCACTAACAATAGGAAATTCTTTGAGAAGGATTCTTTTATCATCAATTCAGGGATCTGCAATAACAGCAATCCAAATTGACGGAGTATTGCATGAATTTTCTTCAATAAAAGGTGTTAGAGAAGATGTGACAGACATAGTTCTAAATGTAAAACAATTATCAATTCAATTGATGTCTGAAGAATCTAAAAAATTAATTTTAGATGCAAAAGGACCAGGTGAAATAAAAGCTAAAGATATTCAACCAAATCCTGAAGTAAAGATACTAAACCCCGAATTAGTGATATGCCATTTAGACGAAAATACAAAATTTCACATGGAGTTAATTGCTAGCAGAGGTAAAGGATATAGACCGGCAGAAAAAAATAAAAAAGAAGATGCTCCTCTAGGTTTAATAGCTATAGACTCACTTTTTTCACCTGTTAAAAAAGTTTCTTACTCAGTTGAAAATGCGAGAGAAGGTAAATCACTAGATTATGACAAGTTAGTAATGAAGATCGAAACTGACGGCTCCCTTCCTGCAGAGGACGCCGTAGCATATGCAGCTAGGATTTTTCAAGATCAACTTTCACTATTTGTTAACTTCGAGGAACCTGCTGAAGTAGAAAAAAAACCGCAAAGCAATCAATTAGAATTTAATAAAAACCTGTTAAGAAAAGTTGATGAATTAGAACTTTCAGTTAGATCAATGAATTGCTTAAAAAATGATAATATAATTTACATTGGTGA
>CEUZ01244002.1_pt1 | contig 13854 bp, 12 predicted proteins | sample 361511 | NCBI WGS metagenome assembly CEUZ01 (sample SAMEA2622822, study PRJEB7988) | marine metagenome | biome: marine biome (ENVO:00000447); feature: surface water layer (ENVO:00002042); material: "saline water (ENVO:00002010), including plankton (ENVO:xxxxxxxx)" | depth 5 m
GAGGAGGTCGGAATTCGAATCGGGTCGGGAGTTGCATCGCTTTTTTACACGCCTGCCAAACTGGCTTATGCCGGCGGGGGAGCGCTGATTGCGGGTATGGCCTATGCAGCTTCGGGAGGAGATAGATCCGTAGCGGAGCCTATTCTCAATGCATCGGTGCGTGGAGACTATTTAGTTCGACCGGAGCACATTCGTAGAGAGAAGGCTTTAGAGTTCGTGGGTAGGTCTCCGGAGCATTTGCGTCTAGGGAAACCTTCTGCACGGCCAGGAGGAGAAATCAAGGGAGAAAACTTTTAAACTACATCCTTTGAAAGACGGCGATCTTTTGTCACAGGCGGGCACAAAGCGCTTTTTGCGTTTTGCAAAAGCGTCGCTCTCTTAAAAGAGTTTGAGAGACTGATGGGAAGAGACCTGTTGGGGGACTCTTAGAGCCAGATGGAATAGCGAGGTTTTCTGATAGGTAAATGCAAGATCCCTTGTCCTTGGCAAGTCTGGTTGGAGCACTGTTGGCGGGAGTTTTGTCCGTACTTTCTCCATGTGTACTTCCTCTGATGCCAGCATATTTGTCTTTGATCTCAGGAATTTCAGTAGACGAGATGCAGTCTAACTCTGCTAGTCGAAGTCGAGTGCTTTTGGGGTGCTTAGGTTTTTTTCTTGGTTTTACAGCGGTTTTTGTTGCACTGGGTGCTTCTGCATCCGTGGTAGGACGGTTGCTTGTTACTTGGAAGGTGCTTCTTTTTGGATTCGAAATCCGGGCGGTACAGGTTGCAGGCCTGTTGATTATAGTTATGGGGCTGCATATGGTGGGGCTCTTTTCCGTCAGCTGGTTTAATCGAGAATTTCGCTGGGGCTCACGCTTACGTTCAAACGGTTTGATAGGAGCGTCCTTAATAGGCGCTGCATTTGCGTTTGGCTGGTCTCCCTGCGTTGGACCGATCCTAGGTAGTATTTTGACAATTGCGGGTGCCCGGGATACTGCAACCGACGGGATGCTATTGCTCTCCGTTTACTCTCTTGGTCTTGGAATACCCTTCTTTTTAGCTGGTGCTAGTCTCGACACTTTCTTGAGGTGGTTTGCCAGTGTGAGGCGCCATTTGCCTTTGATTAAAATCCTCTCAGGGTGTTTTTTGGTAGCTATTGGGACGTTGATACTGACGAACCGTTTAGCATCATTGAATAGTTATTTTACGTTCATGAACCGCATTGTGGAGGCTGCAGAGGCTCTACTACTGTGATTTGTGGAGTGCTTAAACGTGAGACGAGACAGTGGTTAATACTTGTGGCTGTGCTGTTGTTCTCTGTTGGCTGTACTCCTGAAAATAAAAAATCGTGGATGGATCCCCCTGAGATGGCTCCGAAGTTCTCGTTGGAGAGCTTGTCGGATACTTCGGTTGCCATGGATGACTTGCTTGGCAATACGGTCATAATAGACTTTTGGGCGACCTGGTGTGCCCCATGTGTAAAACAGGTGCCGGTTCTTAACAAGTTTATGGACGATAATAGGGGTGAAGGCGTAGAGGTAATCGGAATTTCAGTAGATTCGAAAGGCTGGGAGGTTATTCGTCCATTTGTTCATAAACATCAAATTAGATATACCGTTCTCTTGGGTGATGAGTCCCTCGCTCAAAGTTACGGGGCGCTGGGCTTCCCCGCGACCTTTGTGGTTGCTCCGTCCGGAAAGATTTCCCACGTTCATTTCGGTGTCATATCCCTTTCGGAGCTCTCGAATGCTGTCGAGAAAGCCAACGAAGGCTATTGACTCATTATTATAAATCCAAGCGAACCTCTGTTGCTTTGGCCTCAATTTGTTGATTGGGTTAGTCTGATGGGTACCGAGGGCTGTGTTTTAGATGAAACCTTTGTCTTTTGACTTGAACAAATACCTACCGAAAAGCCATATGAAACAGATGGCAGGTTATTCCCAGAAGGTTCTGGTTGGGCTGATCGTTTCATTCCTGATTCTTATGTCTGGAGCTCCTGCTTGGGCTCAAGGTATCGATAGCGATAGCCCCTACGACGTCACCGCCGACTCCGTCGACTACGAACAGGAGCGAGATTTATACGTGGCTCGTGGAAACGTTCGAGTCGCACATCCCGATAAAACCGTAACAGCTGACTGGATGTCTATTAATAATACTACCCGACGCGGCATTGCAATCGGCAATGTCGTAGTGATAGATGCATCTGACACTCTTTTTGCCGACTCTGTTGAGTTTAATATAGACTCGTTTGAGACCCTAATCTTGGACGGGCGCCTCGAAGGTGAGATGCAGATGACGGGTAGAACCGTGCGTCGTGTGGGGGAAAAGGAATTTACTTTTGAGGATGCGACCTTTACATCCTGTCGGTGCCCCGATGATGGAAAAGAACCCTGGAAAGTCAAGGCGAAGACGACTGATTTGGAAGTCGGAGGCTACGGTACCGCGCGGAATACAACCTTTAATGTTTTAGGCGTTCCCGTTGTGTGGCTTCCATGGATGCTTTATCCAGTTAAAACTGAGAGGCAGACTGGTTTTCTTTTTCCCGAAATCGGATTTTCTACCGATGACGGGGGCGATTGGGGTCTTCCTTTTTTCTGGGCAGCAAGGGACGATCTGAATGTTACTTACACCCCGAGTTGGATTGCAGATCAAGGTTTTCTTAACAAGTTAGAGATAGAGCACGTGATGGGTGAAAGGGGTAAGTCTGATCTTTATTTCGCCTTTATTAACGATGACGACGAGGTGGAAGAGTCCGATCTATCGACACCTTTTGACCCGAGGAGGTGGGGCCTTGATTGGCTCCATGATCAAGATCTTCCTTTTCAGTTACGGGGAAAGATTGACGCAAAGATTATTTCGGACAACATGTATTCTTATGACTACGATGGCTTTAGTGATTATAGGAACGATCGTTTCGTAGAGTCGAAGGCTTTTTTGGAGCGTTCTTTCGGTGAGAATCAACAAATCGGATTTCATGGCGGACTGTGGTATGCAGATGATCAGCAGAACCCTGACGATCAAGACAGGGATCGGTTCCTTCTCCAGCGAGTTCCTTCTCTAGCGTTCAGCGCACCTGACTTGGAAGTGCCTAAGGTTAATGGCCTGTTTGCTTCTCTCAACGTCGAATATGCATATTTCTGGTCAAAACAACAGGCAGATGAAGCGTACCCGAATGCTACTGCCGTTCGAAAAATGTTTTTGGATACAGGTGCAGATGGAATTCCAAATGGACATGAGAGGGGAAGTTCAGGTTCTTACGAAGTGGATGGGAGCGGAGACGACTCTCCGAGAGGGTTCGAGGGGAATGGTCGATTTGACGAAGGTGAACCGCTTCTGGATAAAGGAAGTCGGCTCGTCCTGAATCCAAGGCTTGCGTACCCACTACGAATTGGCGATAAGATTGAAATACTTCCCGAGATTGGATACCACGGTACTTTTTATCAGACAGAAGAACAGGGAAGTGAGATTCGCCAGCTTTTAACGGCTCAGTTGGATGTTCGGACACGACTGCGTGGCTCATTCAACATTCCAATCTTGAATAAAGAAGTGCTACACGTTCTAGAACCCCGTATCGCGTATACAGCGATAAGCTCGGACTCTCAGAGTGATAACCCGCTGCTGGTCCCTCAAGGTTCAGTCTTGCAAGATAGAATCAGGCAACTGGAGTTAAGTAATATCACTCGTGATCCATCAGATCGTATCGACAGTTTGAATGCGATTACGATTGGGGTCTCTAATAGGTTTTATGGAAAGGCTGACAGCTGGTTCGGGGAGGAACGAAAAGCAGATGGGGATAACTTTTATGTTTCGGAACGCCTTGTTGGCGAACTTTCTCTAGGAACGCAATATAATTTTTCAAATGATAAATTTAACAATTTGATTCTTGATGGAACCATGTATCCCGGGGAAGGGTGGAGTTCGCGTTTTAACTTCGGGTACGACCTCGATAATCAGCGTGTAGGAGAGGGTATGCTCGAGTTCGGGTGGAATCATGAGAGGGGTCACAGGTTAGGTTTTATGTATAGGTATCTCAGAGATATTCCACCCTTCTTTGAGGCCTTTCGCTTTGACGACGATCGTTTTGAGGAATTTGAGATTAATTTTAAAAGAGTAAATCAGGTAGGGTTTTCAACGCGGGTCGCACTCTCTCCCAATTGGGCACTTGAATACGGAACGGGATATTCCCTAGAGGAGTCGTTAAATTTGAGCAATGAAGGGGCACTTGAATATATCTCGAAGTGTCGCTGCTGGGCTATACGGCTGGAAGTGGAAGATGACCGTATTGATGGCCTTGAGATTGAGCTTCGATATCAATTGATTGGATTAGGGGATGATACGGATAGGCCCTTCAAGAGCACTGGTAGTAGAGGGCGAAGGGCTAGTACTCGCCTTTTAGATCCCAGCAGGTAGGAGCGCGCGATTGTGCTTGACCACCCGCAAAGGTTTGCTACCAAACGGAATTAACCCGACTTTTTCTATTTATCTTGAAAATGTGGAGAGCCGATGCTCCGCCCGAACCAAGAAGAGTTTATTGAGCTTTCTCGTAAGGGAAATTTAGTACCAGTTGTCAGAGAAATCCTGGCTGACATGGAAACACCTGTTTCTCTTTTTCAGAAGCTGGATGATGGAGAGACTTCTTTTCTCTTTGAATCTGTGGAAGGAGGCGAGAAATGGGCACGGTGGAGTTTTATAGGAGTAGGTGCGAGGGCGAAGTTTTGCGCCAAAAACGGTACGATCAAATGGTCGAAGGGAACAACTCAAGTCGAAGCACCGTATAACGGTGATCCATTAAAATATTTGCGAGATCGTCTGGCAGAGTTTAAGGCAGTAGCGATTTCTGGTGAGGCTCTACCGAGGTTTTCTGGGGGCGCAGTTGGTGCGATCTCTTGGGACTGGATTCGATTTGTAGAAGATATCTCTAATACTAATGTCGATGAGTTGAACTTTCCTGATGCAGTTTTTGTTATCCCCGAAACGGTAGTAGTCTATGACAATGTCAAACACAGAGCCTTGTTGATTCGTGAAGTCGAGATTGCAGCTGAAGATGAGGATCCCGCTAAGAAGTACGACGAGGCGGTTGAAGCTCTCGAAGAGCTTGTTATCAAGACCCGTACGAGTAGATCCGCTTCGACTAGCGAAGAGGTTCCAGGTTTAGGGGCATTGGTTGCCAGCGAAGATGAGGCTTCATATGGACTGATGGTTGAGAAAGCTAAGTCGTATATTGAGGCAGGAGATATTTTTCAAGCGGTTCTTTCTCAACGGTTCCAAACTCCCTTAGAAGTTGATCCGCTTCTGATTTACCGGCACCTTAGGAGAGTCAATCCGAGTCCTTATTTGTTTTTTCTGCGATGTGATGGGTCGATTTTAATTGGCTCGTCACCTGAAATATTAGTTCGTGTAGAGGATGGTCGGATTGATCTTCGGCCGATCGCGGGCACGAGGCCGCGTGGTGAGTCAGTCGAACAGGATCTTGCTCTTGAGGAAGAACTACTGAAAGATCCTAAAGAACGCGCAGAACATCTCATGCTGGTCGACTTAGGTCGTAATGATCTAGGTCGAGTAGCTGAGGTTGGAAGTGTTGAAGTGACTGACTATGCGATTATTGAGAGGTACTCCCATGTTATGCATATTGTCTCCAACGTTAAAGCAAAAATACGAGAGGGCCTAGACTGGCTAGACGTCTTAAGGGCATCATTCCCTGCAGGCACACTCTCAGGTGCGCCCAAAATACGTGCCATGGAGATCATTGATGAATTGGAGCATCTTCGTAGAGGTCCATATGGAGGTTGCGTGGGATATGTGGATTCGTCAGGGAATATGGATATGGCCATAACCATCCGTACGGTTTTGGTGAAAGACGAGACTGTTTATTTGCAAGCTGGAGGTGGAGTGGTAGCGGACTCGAAGCCAAAGGACGAATACGACGAGTCGCGTAATAAAGCCAAGGCATTGATTCACGCTCTTGATCTCGCGAGGAAGGAAGTCAGGTGATCCGAATTCTCGTAATCGATAACTACGATTCCTTCACCTATAATCTAGTTCAATACTTTATGGAACTTGGTACTGAAGTAGAGGTCGTTCGGAATGATGCGGAACCACTGGACAGAATTGTTCAACGTTCGATTGAAGGAGTCGTCGTTTCGCCTGGGCCTGGGAGACCAGAAGATTCGGGCGTTTCACTCGAATCGGTGAAAGCTTTTGGGGAACGTAGAATACCGCTCCTTGGAGTATGTCTCGGTCACCAATGTATCGGCCAAGCGTTCGGTTGTGAAATCACCGGAGCAAAACGTCTCATGCACGGAAAAACTTCGGAAATAACACACAACGGTAACGGTCTGTTTGTTGGTTTGCCGAATCCTTTTGAAGCAACGCGTTATCATTCTCTTGTTGTTTCAGGCAAGAGCGTTCCTCAGGCTCTCGAAGTTTGCGCCCATAGCGAAGATGGGGAAATAATGGGAATTAAACATCGACAGCTCCCAATTGTAGGCGTGCAGTTTCATCCGGAATCGGTAATGACAAAAATGGGTAAGAGTATTGTCAGAAATTTTCTCGACATGTGTGGCGAAGTCTCGTGAGCCTTTTTGAAGCAATTGATCTAGCATCATCTGGAGTCGAAGTTCCCTCTAAGATCCTAGAGAGTGCGTTTCATTCGATTATGCAAGGTGAGGCCAGTGATGCGGAAGTGGCAGGACTTCTCGTTGCGTTACGTACGAAGGGTGAGACTTCTAGCGAGATAATGGCTGCAGCAAGAGCATGTCTCGAAAACGCCGATATGAATCAGCTGCCTGACGAGAGAGCCATAGATACTTGTGGTACAGGTGGGGATGGGGCTGCGACTTTTAATATATCCACTATTTCAGCTCTCGTTGCCGCTGGGGCCGGAGCCACCGTTGTCAAACATGGGAACAAAGCTGCCTCAAGCAGAAGCGGGAGTTACGACGTTTTAGAGGCTCTAGGTGTGAAAGCCGACTTGCCGGTCTCCTTTGCAGCCGAGATGGCTCGGAATATTGGCATTGGCTTTTTTTTCGCACGGCGAGCTCATCCCGCCATGCGTTACATGGCTAATGCACGACAGCGGCTTAAAATTCGCACGATCATGAACTGCCTAGGGCCAATTCTAAACCCTGTTCGAGTGAAAAGGCAGCTGCTGGGGGTATATGATCAAGCTCTTGTAATGCCGATAGCGCAAGTTCTGCGAGGTTTAGGTTCCGAAAGGGTGATGGTGGTACATGGATCAGATGGTCTTGACGAGCTTACAACAACGGGGACAAGTTTTGCCGTTTTCTGGGATGGCGTAGAGATGGTTGACTATACGGTCGATCCCGAACAATACGGAATCAAATTAGCTCGCCCAGAAGATTTGCGTGGAGGAGATCCGGTAACGAATGCAAAGATCGGAACTTCTATTTTGTCAGGAGAGCTTGGTGCTCCGCGGGACATAGTTGTACTTAACTCGGGAGCGGCTCTTTGGGTGGCGGGTCTGGCAGAGAATTTTGAGAAGGGGATAGAAGCAGCAGCGAAAAGTATCGATTCCGGAGAGGCAAAGAAAAAACTTGAAGCATTGATTCGTTATAGTCAGCGCGAGGCTTAATTGGCAGTGACTATCTTGTCCGAAATTCTCAAGAGAAAAGAGATAGAGATTATAGAGAGGAAAAGAAAGATTCCTCAAGAAAAGTTACGTGATAAATTGAATTCGGTGTCACGCCCGAGAGGATTCAAAAACGCGATAATAAAGGCTCCTTCGCCGGCTGTGATTGCAGAAATTAAGCGCCGATCACCTAGTAAAGGTGAGATCCGGAAAAATTTTGATCCGATTCAGTGTGCCGAAATGTATGCAAGGGGAGGCGCGGCAGCGCTCTCAGTTTTGACGGATGAATTTTATTTCGGCGGACACTTGGATTATCTTAAGCAAATAAGACAGTGCGTTCCGATTCCCTTGCTCCGTAAAGATTTTATGATTGATACCTATCAAATCGATGAGGCAATAATCCATGGAGCTGATGCTATTTTATTGATCGTTGCCGCGCTCAGTGAGGAAATACTTTTAAGCCTTTATAGCTACGCCAAATCAGTAAATTTAGACGTGTTAGTGGAAGTCCATGATGTTTCTGAGCTCGATCGAGCAATCGGAATTGGTTCCGAATTGATCGGTGTTAACAATCGAAACTTAAAAACTTTCGTCACTGATATTAGCGTAACAGAGAAACTGGCTGCAAAAGTACCTCCAAATTGTACTTTAATTTCAGAGAGTGGAATTGGCGAGAACGCGGAAATGTTACGCCTGTCCAATTTTGGTGTTAAAGGATTTCTGGTGGGAGAATCTCTTATGAGGCAACCCGACCTCGCTTACGCACTGAAAAGATTGCGCGGCGATACATGAAGGTGAAAGTAAAAATCTGCGGACTTAAAACGGATGCTGAAGCAGAAGATGCAGTAGAGGCGGGTGCGGATCTCGTAGGTTTGAACTTTGTATCCGACTCGAAGAGGTTTATAGATTTGAAAACCGCCAAAAAGCTTTCGCGTCAGCTAGAGGGTAGAGTTGAACGTGTAGGCTTGTTTCGGGATGAGTCGAGATCTAAGATTCTCGAAATTCTTGATTCGGTGCCGCTTGATAGAGTTCAGTTTCACGGTCGCGAGTCCCCGGAATTTGTCGCAGAGTTCTCGATTCCAAAGATAAAAGCGATTGCAGGAGCAGATCTTAAGACGGCTAGAATGTATCCTGATTCTCTGATCCTGGTGGATCATCCGGCTGATGTTCCGGGGGATGGAAGAGAGTGGGAATGGTCCGGAGTAACCTCGATTTTAGAAGAAGGGTTTTCGGTAATGCTAGCTGGAGGCTTGAATCCTGAGAATATCGAAGCTGCTCTGTCCAGTTTTCAGAAGGTTCTGCCCTGGGGAGTGGATGTAGCAAGTGGGGTGGAAGTAGATGGTCGGAAGGACTTAGATAGAATGAAAGATTTTGTTGATTCAATTCGTGCTTTAGAAGCGGAGTTTTAAATTTTTGATGAAGAGTGAAGCTGACGATCATGGCCATTTCGGTGAGTTTGGCGGACGCTACGTACCGGAGACTTTAATCGCGGCTCTCGAAGAACTCGACAAATGTTACAGATCCGTAAAGAAATCTTCTGAATTTTGGAATGAACTTGATGATCTTTTAGGCAGTTATGCAGGGCGACCGACTCCCCTTTATTTTGCTGAGAACTTGAGTGACCTCGTCGGCGGACCGAAGATTTATCTTAAGCGGGAAGACTTAGCTCATACGGGTGCGCACAAGATTAATAATGTTCTTGGTCAGAGTTTGTTAGCCAAGTTTATGAAAAAGGAAAGGATTATTGCCGAGACTGGAGCTGGACAACATGGTGTTGCGATTGCGACGGCTTGCGCTCTTTTTGGTATTCCTTGCGAAGTTTATATGGGAGCCGAAGATGTGGCTCGTCAGGCGTTGAACGTTTTTAGGATGGAACTGCTTGGAGCTAAGGTTCATTCGGTGACCTCAGGTAGCAAGACCTTAAAGGACGCAATCAACGAAGCCATGAGAGATTGGGTGACAAATGTACGCACGACGTACTATTGCATTGGTTCAGTAATGGGTCCGGCTCCGTATCCAACTATGGTAAGAGACTTTCAGAGGGTAATTGGTTTGGAGTGTATGGATCAAATTCTTCGATTGGAAGGAAGGTTACCCGATTGCTTGCTCGCCTGTGTGGGTGGTGGTTCTAATGCTATAGGGTTGTTCCATCCTTTCATTGAACATGAAAATGTGAGAATGATAGGGGTCGAACCGGGCGGAGAAGGAATCGAAAGCGGCTTGCATGGAGCGACGTTAGCAGCCGGTGCTCCTGGTATTTTTCACGGTCAAAAAACGTTTGTCCTTTCTGACTCCTACGGCCAGATCTCACCTGCTCATTCCGTGTCTGCAGGTTTAGATTATCCAGGGGTGGGGCCCGAGCATGCTTTTTTAAAGGAAAACGGCCGGGCTCAATATGAAATGGCATCTAATGATGAAGCTCTGGAAGCATTTCTAGTGTTATCGAAGACAGAAGGAATAATACCAGCCCTGGAAAGTGCTCATGCCATCGCTTATTTGCTAAAAGAGGGTGAAGCGTTCGATCGAGATGACATTGTTGTTGTGAATTTGTCTGGACGGGGTGATAAGGATGTCGCGCAGGTACGCGAAATCTTAGATAATTCCTCCGGAAGGTCGAACATATGAGTCGAATAGACTCAGTTTTCCAAAACTTAAAAGATCGGAACGAGGTAGCGCTCGTCGCATTCCTTACTGCAGGTGATCCCGATTTGGAGTCGACTCTAAAGTTGGCTACTGAAATATGCTCTCGAGGTGCAGATATTCTTGAGATTGGAATTCCTTTCTCTGATCCTTTGGCCGAAGGTGTAACTATTCAAAAAGCTAGTGAACGCTCTCTAGCAAACGGTACGACTCTTGAAGACATTCTTGAATTGACAAGGAAACTCGGCGAATGCGTCGAGACGCCGATAGTTCTTATGGGTTATGCGAATCCATTCTTCTCGTTCGGAGAGGAGAGATTTGCCCGATTTGCTGGTGATGTAGGGGTTAGTGGGGTGATTGTGCCAGATCTTCCTCCGGAGGAAGGGAAAAATTTTTATAATAGGTGCGAGGCTAGTGACATCGATCCTATCCTTCTAGTAGCACCCACCACGAGTCCGGAACGACTGAAGTACCTATCTGCAAAGACACGAGGTTTTCTATACTATGTTTCTTTGACGGGTGTCACAGGAGAAAGAGCCGTTCTTCCGAGTGGCTTGAAGAATTTAGTTGCTCGAGTGAGGAGTCAATCTTTGTATCCTGTTTGTGTGGGGTTTGGAATTTCAACCGCTAAGCAGGCGTCAGAGGTTTCCGCGTTTGCAGATGGCGTGATTGTCGGCAGTGCTTTTGTCGATCGGGTAGCGAGATCGGGGAACGTGGAGGAAGCTGTTCGATCGGTTGGAAGCTTTGCTTCGGAGCTAAAAAAATCATTAGTTCAAAGAACCATTTAACTTTGTTCTTCTTTTTGGCGCGACAGCTGTAGGAATAACTTTTCAACTTGAGCGCGGGTTTGAAGGATTGTGCCCGAGTTGTCAATAGTGAAGTCAGCTAGTCTTACTTTTTCTTTGATTGGCATTTGTGAGTCTATTCGTCGCACTGCTTCTTCTCGGTCAGCGTCATCTCTAGAAATTTGGCGTTGGATTTGTTGTGCTTTATCTGCGTAGACCAGGATGGTCGACTGTATTTTTAATTCTGGATCGCCGCGTTCTTGTCCGCTTTCGAATAATAAAGGGATGTCAACTATTACAAGAGCAGCATCTTCTCCTAGGGCTCTCTTGACTCTTGCTAATAATTCTCGACGGACTGGAGGATGAACAATTTTCCCCAGATCCTGCCTGGCAGTTTCGTCACGAAAAACGATTGCCCCAAGGCCTTTTCGGTTTAGAGTGCCATCGTCGTTTAAGGATGCCGGCCCGAAGCGATTGACAATCTCCTGAAGTACTGGTTTACCAGGAGCCTGTAGCTCGTGAACAATCGCATCTGCATCTATGAGAATCGCTCCAAGTGATACGAACATCTTTGCAACTGTGCTTTTTCCTGTTCCGATTCCTCCGGACAAGCCAATTATTGGAGGGGGTTTAAGATTTTCTCTAGTAGTTTCGTTGGTCATATATTGAGGATGGCCCAATTTGTATTCATTTGGCAGAGGATGCAGGGTTACCGATGGATTATTCGGACTCGGAAAAGCAGATAATTCGGGAGTCCTAATTGGCGGTAGGTCTGATAAAAGAGGTGCTTTGCACACGAGTGTGTTTTTTTAGACCCGGTATACTTGTATATTAGAGCCGTACTTTACTGATGTAGTGTAACCCTGCGTAAGAACAAAGGAATTCGGAAAGTAGGTTTGACCCCAAAGTGTCCGTTGGATATATTGTCCTAGTATTTCCAAGGGTTTAGCGGTTCCGGCTCTTAAATGACTCTTCCAAACCTATTGGCCGGTAGATTAAAAGCAGACATCTCAAACTCAATCGAGAGGGAGAAAGTTGAGCAAAAAAGCTCCAAAGAATGACTCGTCTGCAAAGAACGATGAACTTCTCACATTGAGAGAAGAGATCGATCGAGTGGATCTAAAGATTTTGGATCTTTTAAACGAGAGGGCACGGCTAGTTAAATTGGTCGGTGGTTTCAAGAAAAAGGAAGGAAGATCAGTTTATAGCTTTGGACGGGAGCGAGATCTTATTTCTAAGTTAGAGAAAAAGAATTCGGGTCCGTTTCCGGTTCATGGGTTGGCTCCAGTGTTTAAAGAAATCGTGTCCGGAACGCGTTCGTTAGAAAGACGACTCAGGGTCGGCTATTTGGGTCCAGAGGGAACTTTTTCTCATTTAGCGGCGATAGAGGCATTTGGTAAGCAAGTCGAATTTCTCTCAAAATCGAGTTTCGCGGATATATTGTCCGAGATTGTTTCGGGCAAGTTGGATCACGGCTTGCTACCCATCGAAAATAGTACCGAGGGAGTGGTAACTCAGGCCCTTGATAGCTTGGCGGAGGTAGATGTTACGATAGCCGGTGAGGTGCTTTTGCGAGTTTCTCTTTGTGTTATGTCGAAGACTGGTAGTTTGAAAGACGTTCGACGTGTTGCATCCCATCCACAACCTCTTGCGCAGGCTCGAAAATGGCTAGAGCTGCATCTTCCAGGAATTGAGAAAATACCACTTCCTAGTACTGCTGAAGCAGCGAGGCTTGCCGGGGACAGCGAGGATTTGGCGGCGATTGGTCCGTTGATTAGTGCCGAATATTCCGGCCTCGAGATAATAGAGCGCGGCATAGAAGACAGGCAGGATAATACCACTCGCTTTCTTATACTTGGTGGCGACTCACCCTCAGCCTCTGGTTCGGATCTGACGAGTGTCGTATTCACAGTACGAAAGGACGAATCAGGCGCTTTGCATCGACTTCTTAAACCTTTTGATGTTCACGATGTAAACCTTGCCGGTATCCAGTCACGACCGCTTAAGGGCGCTCCGTGGGAGTATAGGTTTTTCCTTGATCTGGAAGGTCATAGTGAGGACGTTGACGTTCGAAAAGCTATCAGGGCGGCTTCCGAAATCGCTACGTCTACGCGAGTCTTGGGTTCGTTTCCTCGCGCTTTAGTTTCTCAAGCTTCAGAGGGTAATGAATGAGCGTCGTCAGTAGAGTCAAGAAGCATATCTCTGAACTCAACCCGTACGTCCCGGGTAAGCCAGTTGAGGAGCTTGAACGAGAGTTAGGCCTTACGGATTCGATAAAGCTGGCCTCTAACGAGAATCCAATTGGACCGTCCCCGAAGGCTGTAGAGGCAATGAAAAAAGCATTGACCGAAGTGCATCGATACCCGGATGGTTCGAGTTACGAACTTAGAGCCGTCCTGTCTGAGCAACTAGGAGTATCGGGAGAACAATTGGTTTTTGGTGCCGGCTCGGACGAGCTACTTGAGTTAATAGCGAAGGCATTTTTGGGTCCTGGGGACGAGGCGGTCTTTGCTTGGCCTTCGTTCGCTATGTATCCGATAGTGGTTAAAGGGATGGGTGCAAAGTCTGTAAAAGTGCCTCTTACGGTAGATTTGGTACACGATCTCGATGCTATGGAAAAGGCGATTTGTTCGTCCACTCAAGTCGTTTTTGTTTGTAATCCCAACAACCCCACCGGTACCAGCATTGGAAGGGACGATTTTGATAATTTTGCCAAAGCAATACCTGACGATGTTTTGTTGGTTATAGATGAAGCCTACTTTGAATACGTGCGGCGCAAAGATTTTCCCGATGCCCTGAGTTTGATTGCTGAACGTCCAGGTACGGCGGTTTTACGTACTTTTTCCAAAATATATGGTCT
>CEUZ01030549.1_pt1 | contig 13848 bp, 9 predicted proteins | sample 361511 | NCBI WGS metagenome assembly CEUZ01 (sample SAMEA2622822, study PRJEB7988) | marine metagenome | biome: marine biome (ENVO:00000447); feature: surface water layer (ENVO:00002042); material: "saline water (ENVO:00002010), including plankton (ENVO:xxxxxxxx)" | depth 5 m
CTTTTCATTCTATCAACAATAATATCTAAGTGTAATTCACCCATACCCTTAATTATTGTTTGACCAGACTCTTCATCAGTAGTAACTCTAAACGAAGGATCTTCTCTTGCTAGTCTACCAAGTGCTTCGCCCATTTTCTCCTGATCGCCTTTTGTCTTAGGTTCAACAGCAATTTCAATTACAGGATCTGGAAAGTCCATAGGTTCTAGAAGAACTGGGTTTTTTTCTTCACATAAAGTATGACCTGTAATCGTAAATTTAAGGCCGGCTAAAGCGACTATATCTCCAGCGTTAGCCTCTTTTATATCTTCTCTGCTATTAGCATGCATTAATAACATTCTCCCAACTCTTTCTTCTTTATCTTTAGATGTATTGTAAATTCCCGTTCCTGATTTAAGTGTGCCTGAATATATTCTTATAAAAGTTAAAGTTCCAACAAATGGGTCGGTAGCAACTTTAAAAGCTAGAGCTGAAAAAGGTTCTTTATCATCAAATTTTCTTTCCAACTCATCCTTAGAATTAGGCTTTGTTCCTTTTATTGATCCTATATCTTTTGGACTAGGTAAAAAATCTACAACTGCATCTAGCAATGGTTGAACACCCTTGTTTTTAAATGCTGAGCCTGTCAGAACTGGTACAAATTCAAACTTTAAACACCCTTTTCTAACACACGATATTAAATCTTTTTCTGAAATTTCTTTTCCATTTAAATAGTCATCCATTAATTTTTCATCTTGTTCCACGGCAGTTTCAATTAATTCTTTTCTATATTTTTCTGCTTGTTCTTTTAAATTTGCTGGTATTTCAACATATTCAAATTCAGCACCTAATTTTTCATCTTTCCACAGAACTGCTTTCATTTTGATTAAATCAATAACACCTTTAAGTGAAGATTCTATTCCAACAGGTATTTGCATCACTAAAGGTTTTGCTCCAAGACGATCTTTAATCATATCAACACACATAAAGAAATCAGCACCAGTTCTATCCAATTTGTTAACAAAACAAACTCTAGGAACTTTATACTTATCAGCTTGTCTCCAAACAGTTTCTGATTGTGGTTCGACACCTGCAACTCCATCAAATACACACACTGCTCCATCTAATACTTTAAGGGATCTTTCTACCTCAATTGTAAAATCAACGTGACCTGGTGTATCTATGATATTTATTCTATGTTCTCTCCAAAAACATGTTGTTGCGGCAGATGTAATTGTAATTCCTCTTTCTTGTTCTTGTTCCATCCAATCCATAGTTGCTGCCCCATCATGAACCTCACCTATTTTGTGACTTTTGCCGGTATAATATAAAATTCTTTCTGTAGTAGTTGTTTTACCAGCATCTATGTGTGCCATGATACCAATGTTTCTATATTTTTCTAAATTGTGAGTTCTTGCCATATTACCACCTGAAATGTGCGAAAGCTTTATTTGACTCCGCCATTCTATGAGTATCTTCTCGTTTTTTTATAGCTGCACCTTTTTTTTGAGATGCATCCATTAATTCATTAAATAATTTATCTGACATTGTTTTATTTTTTCTTTTTCTTGCTGCATCTAAAAGCCAACGTAATGCTAAAGTTTGAGATCTTTTAGACTTAACTTCGACTGGAACTTGGTAAGTTGCACCACCCACTCTTCTTGATCTCACTTCTAAATTAGGGCGGATATTATTTATTGCTTCATTAAAAACTTTTATGGGATCTTCTTTGGTTTTATCTTTTATTCTATTTAAAGCGGTATATATAATTTTTTCTGATGTTGTTTTTTTACCATCATACATAATAAAATTAATAAATTTTGCTAAAGTTAATGAACCGTATATTGGATCAGGATAAAATATTCTTTTAGGAGCTTGTTTTTTTCTGGACATGGCTTTATTTAGGTTTCTTTGCTCCGTACTTAGATCTTTGTTGTTTTCTAGCAGTAACAGCTTGGGTGTCTAAATTTCCTCTTAATATATGATAACGAACTCCAGGTAAGTCTTTAACTCGACCACCTCGTATTAGTACAACAGAGTGTTCTTGCAAGTTATGACCTTCACCCGGAATATAACAAGTAACTTCATGGCCATTTGATAATCTAACTCTAGCAACTTTTCTTAGTGCAGAATTAGGTTTTTTAGGAGTCGTTGTATAAACTTTAGTACATACTCCCCTTTTTTGCGGAGACCTTTCTAACGCCGGAACTTTACTTCTCAGCTTAGGTTTAATTCTAGATCTTTTTATCAACTGGTTTATAGTTGGCATAAATTTTTTATTAATAAAATGATGGAAGATATAGTATTGACCTGTACTTTTTCTTAACTTTTTAGTTAGTGTTTAAGGTAAATATTACCCTACATCCAACCATCAAAATTGCGCTAAACTACTAATTGAAAAGTTTAAAGTCAACACTGAAATGTTAAATTTTCCCTTTAAATTAAGGACTTTTGGCGTACTAAAAATTTATTTTAAATTATTCAGGTGTATGATCTGCTAAAGACGCATCTCGTTCATTGGCAACTTTTTGCCATTTTTCTTGAGTGGAACCTGTGCCTGCTGGTATCAAGCGACCAACAATAACATTTTCTTTTAGACCTGCAAGTTTATCAACTTTTCCTTTTATGGCAGCGTCTGTTAACACTCTTGTAGTTTCTTGGAAAGATGCAGCAGATATGAAAGAGTTTGTTTGCAGCGAAGCTTTAGTTATACCTAATAATACTCGTTCAGCCGTTGCAGGTTTTTTACCTTCTTTTTTTAAATTTTCATTAACATCTTCATAAATTATTTTATCTATAATTTCGCCAGATAGATAATTTGAGTCACCTGCCGAAGTAATTTCAACTTTTTTAAGCATTTGACGTAATATTGTCTCTATATGTTTATCATTAATTACAACACCTTGTAGTCTATAAACTTCTTGAACTTCATTAACAAAATATTCTGTAAGGTATTCAATTCCTAAAATTCTTAAAATATCATGTGGCGCAGGGCTACCATCTAGAAGATATTCACCTTTTTTTATTTTTTCACCCTGGTTAAAATTTATATGTTTTCCTTTAGGTATTAGATAGGATGATTGAGCTCCGTCTTGCTGGACTATTGATACCTTTTGCTTACCTCTAAGTTCCTTACCAAATTCGATCGAACCATTATTTTCAGCAATGATTGCACTATCTTTAGGTCTTCTTGCTTCAAACAAATTAGCAACTCTAGGTAAACCTCCTGTGATATCTTTAGTTTTTGATGTTTCTTTAGGTAATCTTGCTAAAACATCTCCAGCGCTAACTTTTTGCCCATCAGCAACAGAAAGAATTGAGTCTGGAACTAAATAATATCTTGCTTCATTATCATCAGCCTTTCTTACAACATTTCCCTTTTCATCTCTTAACGTTATTCTAGGTTTTAATTCTGTATTTTTAGATTGAGACCTCCAATCGAGAACAGATTTAGAAGATATTCCTGTAACATCATCAACGGTTTCGGCTAATGATACTCCATCAACTAAATCCATGTAGCTTACATTACCGCTTTTTTCTGCGATCACAGGTAATGTGTATGGATCCCATTCACAAATCTTTTTACCTTTGGTAACTTTTTCTCCACCGTCAATAAAAAGTTTAGCTCCGTAAGGTACTTTGTAGATAGCTAATTGACGTTCATTTTCATCTTCAATAAATACTTGAGTATTTCTACCCATAATTATTTTATTTTTTTCAGAATCTTCAATCACGTTTCTGTTTATTATTTTAATTTTACCACTTGCATGAGCTACCACTTGAGACTCTTCCTTAACTTGAGCTGTTCCACCAACGTGGAAAGTTCTCATAGTTAATTGTGTACCTGGTTCACCAATAGATTGGGCTGCTATCATTCCAATTGCTTCACCTTCAGAAACAAGTTTACCTCTTGATAAATCTCTTCCATAGCAAAGTGCACAAACACCTATTTTTGCTAAACATGTTATTACTGAATGAACCTTTATTGATTTAACACCTGCGGTATCAATTTTTTCACATATTTCTTCATCTATCATTTTTTTCTTATTTAAAATTATCTCTCCTGTTATTGGATGTTTTATATCTTCAGCGGCTACTCTTCCCAAAACTCTTTCTGAAAGACTTACTATAATATTACCACCCTCTATAATTTCAGATACAGTAATAGAATCTTTAGTCTTGCAACCACAATCGTGCATCATAATAGAAATATCTTGGGCAACATCACACAATCTTCTAGTTAAGTAACCAGAGTTTGCTGTTTTTAATGCAGTATCAGCTAAACCTTTTCTTGCTCCGTGAGTAGAATTAAAATATTCAAGTGCTGTTAATCCTTCCTTAAAATTAGCTGTAATAGGAGTTTCTATAATCTCACCTGAAGGTTTGGCAATTAATCCTCTCATACCAGCTAATTGTTTCATTTGTGCAGCTGAACCTCTAGCGCCTGAGTTGGCCATTAAAAATACAGAATTTGTCTCAATTCTATCGTTAGGCATTACTTTTGTTGCTGAAGAGATTTCATTCATCATTTCATTAGCTACAAGGTCAGTACATTTTGACCAAATATCGATTACTTTGTTATATTTTTCACCCCTTGTTATTAAACCTTCTGAGTATTGAGTTTCGTAATTTTCAATCTGTTTTTTGGCATCATTTACAAATTTTTCTTTTGTTTTAGGAATAATTAAATCGTCTTTTCCAAAGGAAATAGCTGCTTTAAATGCATGTTTGAATCCAAGATTTTTTAATTTATCGCAAAATATTACAGTTTCTTTTTGACCACAGTAACGATAAATAGAATCTATTATCTCTGAAATTTGTTTTTTGGATAAAATTTTATCTACTAAATTAAATTTAATTTTTTGATGTTTTGGTAATAAGCTGGATAATATAAATCTTCCAGGAGTAGTTCTGTGTTTTTCAAATATTTTATTACCTTTTTCATCAACAGTCTCAAATCTACAAATAATATCTGAATGCAAACTAATATTTTTTGATTCTACAGCCTGCTCAACTTCAGTAATATTAGTAAAATATCCTTTAGGTTTATTATTTTTTACATCTTTATCTACTGACTGAGACAAATAATAAATTCCTAAAACCATGTCTTGGCTAGGAACAATAATAGGTTTTCCGTTTGATGGGCTTAATATATTGTTTGTGGACATCATTAAAACACGGGCTTCTAGCTGAGCTTCAATACTCAATGGAACATGAACAGCCATTTGGTCTCCATCAAAATCGGCATTAAAAGCAGAACACACTAGTGGATGCAATTCTATTGCGCTTCCCTCAATCAACTTAGCTTCAAAGGCTTGAACTCCCAACCTATGTAATGTTGGAGCTCTATTTAAGATAACAGGATGTTCTCTAATTATATTTTCCAATGCATCCCAAACTTCAGGTTTTTCTTTTTCAACCATTTTTTTTGCTTGCTTAATAGTAGTTGCTAAACCAAGTTTATCTAATCTTGCGTATAAAAATGGCTTGAATAATTCTACGGCCATTTTTTTAGGAAGTCCGCACTGATGCAGTTTTAACTCAGGGCCAGCTACAATTACTGATCTTCCTGAATAATCGACTCTTTTGCCTAATAGATTTTGTCTAAATCTTCCTTGTTTTCCTTTAAGCATTTCTGCCAATGATTTTAAAGGTCGTTTTCCTGTACCTGTAATTACTCGACCTCTTCTACCATTATCAAATAACGCATCTACAGACTCTTGGAGCATTCTTTTCTCATTTCTTACAATTATATCTGGAGCTTTTAGGTCAATTAGTCTTTTAAGTCTGTTATTTCTATTTATTACTCTTCTATATAAGTCATTTAAATCTGATGTTGCAAATCTTCCGCCATCTAGAGGAACAAGTGGTCTTAGTTCAGGTGGTATCACAGGTATAGATGTTAATATCATCCATTCAGGTTTATTTCCTGAATTAATAAATGATTCCATTAATTTTAATCTCTTAATCGCTTTTTCTTCAGCAACCTTTGATTTGATTTTTTGCAATAATGCTTTTAACTTATCTCTTTCTGCTTTTAGATCTAATTTAAGTAAAATTTCTCTTATGGCTTCAGCGCCAATACCCGCTTGAAATTGGTCAGCTCCATACTCCTCCTGTGCTTTCATATACTCTTCTTCTGTAAGGAGCTGATTTTTTGTAAGTTTAGTAAGACCAGGTTCTATAACTAAAAAACTTTCAAAATATAAAACTTTTTCAACATCTTTAAGTTTCATATCTATTGCTGCTGAAATTCTGCTTGGCAGTGATTTTAAAAACCAGATATGAGCAACAGGAGTCGCGAGTTCAATGTGACCCATTCTATCTCTCCTTACATTAGATCTAGTGACCTCCACTCCACACTTTTCGCAGATTATTCCTCTAAATTTCATTCTTTTGTATTTACCACATAAACATTCATAATCTTTTATTGGGCCAAAAATTCTGGCACAAAATAGTCCATCTCTTTCAGGTTTAAATGTTCTGTAATTTATAGTCTCAGGTTTTTTAATTTCTCCAAAAGACCAAGATTTAATTTTTTCAGGGCTAGCTAATGAAATTTTAATTTTATTAAATTTTTTCTCAATAGCCTCAGCTTTAAACAATTTTTGTATATCTTGTCTCATAATTTTTTTTAATTTAAATCTATATCAAGTCCTAAGGACTTAATTTCATTAACCAAAACATTAAATGATTCAGGAACTCCAGATTCAAATTTATCATCGCCCTTAACTATAGTTTCATAAACTTTTGTTCTGCCGGCAACATCGTCTGATTTTACAGTTAACATTTCCTGTAATGTATATGCAGCACCATATGCTTCTAAGGCCCAAACTTCCATTTCACCAAATCTTTGTCCTCCTAATTGAGCTTTTCCACCAAGAGGTTGTTGTGTTACTAAGCTGTAAGGACCTGTCGATCTTGCGTGAATTTTATCTTCTACTAAGTGGTGAAGTTTAAGCATATATATTATCCCAACAGTAACTTTTCTATCAAATTTTTCTCCTGTACGGCCATCCCACAAATTTGTTTGACCAGAAGAAGGTAGTTGAGCCAATTTTAATAACTCAGTAACATTTTCTACTGATGCACCGTCAAAAACTGGTGTAGATATTGGCACACCTGAAGATAATGTTTTTGCTAATTCATCAAATTCTTTTCCTTGAAGTGGCTTAATTTTCTCTTCATAGACATTTTTATCGTAAATACTTTTTAGTACATCGTGAATTAAAACATTTCTTTTTTTTAAATCGTTATGTTGTTTTATTATTTGATTAATTTTTTCGCCTAATTCTGAACATGCCCAACCTAAATGTGTCTCTAATATCTGACCAACGTTCATTCGGCTCGGTACTCCTAGTGGATTCAGAACAACATCAACAGGTTTTCCATTTTCCATATATGGCATATCTTCCGTTGGAACTATTTTGCTTATAACACCCTTATTACCATGTCTTCCTGCCATTTTATCACCTGGTTTTAAACTTCTCTTAACAGCAACAAAAACTTTTATCATTTTTAATACATTGGGTAAAAGATCATCACCTTGCTGAATTTTTGAAACTTTATCCTCAAATCTTTCTTTTATATCGTTTTTAACATTTGTATATTGATCTTTAAGAATTTTAAGATCTTTATTTGTCTTTTCATCTTCAAAATTAAGTTTCCAGAGATCATTTAGATTTATTTCATTCAATTCTTCTGCTGTTAAACTGTTTTGACTTTTAAATTTTTTAAAATTTTCACTTAATTTTTTATTTTTACTCATTTCTTGAACCCTGATCTTAATGTTTCTTTCTAGTATTTCTTCCTCAACAGATTTATCTTCTTGTACAGATTCAATTTCTGACCTTTCTATAGCTGTTGATCTTTCATCTTTTTCTATTCCATGTCTGTTAAAGACTTTAACATCCACTACAATACCATTGCTTCCAGGAGGCATCTTTAAAGATGAGTCTCTGACATCAGTTGCTTTTTCTCCAAATATAGATCTAAGAAGTTTTTCCTCAGGATTTGTTATACTGTCGCCTTTTGGTGTAACTTTTCCTACTAAAATATCTCCTGCCTTAACTTCTGCACCAATATAAACAATTCCAGACTCGTCTAGATTTCTTAAAGATTCTTCACTTATATTAGGTATATCTCTTGTTATTTCTTCTGTTCCTAATTTTGTATCTCTGGTCATTAATTCATATTCTTCTATATGAATTGATGTAAATACATCATCAGTCACACATCTTTCAGATATTAATATGGAATCTTCAAAGTTATAACCAAGCCATGGCATGAAAGCCACGGTAACATTTTTCCCCAAAGCTAATTCTCCTAATTTTGTGGACGGGCCATCAGCTATAATATCTCCTTTTCTTATAACATCACCTACCTTTACTAAAGGTTTTTGATTTATTGTTGTATTTTGATTTGATTTTTGAAATTTAAATAAATTATAAATATCAACGCCTGATTTTGATAGATCTTTTTCAAAAGCTTTAACTACTATTCTTTTTCCGTCAATTTTATCAATTACACCATCTCTTTTAGCCACAATTGTAACTCCAGAATCGAGCGCAACATCTCTTTCTATTCCTGTACCCACTAAAGGAGACTCAGGCTTTATTAAAGGAACAGCTTGCCTCATCATATTCGATCCCATTAAAGCTCTGTTTGCATCATCATTTTCCAAAAATGGTATTAAGGATGCAGCAACAGATACAAGTTGTTTTGGGGACACGTCTATATACTCAACTGAATCAGCTTTTGATAAAATAAAATTAAGTGCTTTTCTGCATGAAATTAATTCTTCTGCGAAATGACCTTTGTCATCAATTAAAGTGTTAGCTTGAGCTATTGTATATTTTTCTTCCTCAATAGCAGATAAATAAACAATCTCATCTGTCACAATGGAATTTTTAACTTTTCTATAAGGGCTTTCTATAAATCCATACTTATTAACTCGCGAGAATGTAGCTAAACTATTTATTAATCCAATATTTGGTCCTTCAGGAGTTTCTATCGGACAAATTCGTCCGTAATGAGTTGGATGAACATCACGAACTTCAAATCCAGCTCTTTCTCTTGTTAATCCTCCGGGACCCAAAGCAGAAACTCTTCTTTTATGTGTTATTTCAGCTAAAGGATTTGTTTGATCCATAAATTGGGAAAGCTGTGACGTCGCAAAAAAATCTTTGAGAACGGCTGTAATTGGTCTAGGATTTATTAAATCTTGAGGCATTGCCGACTCCACTTCTAACAATACTGACATTTTTTCTTTTATGGCACGCTCCATTCGTAAAATTCCAATTCTAAATTGATTTTCTACTAACTCACCAACGGATCTTACTCTTCTGTTACCAAGATGATCTATATCATCAACTTCACCTTTACCGTCTTTAAGATCTAGCATGTGTTTAATTATTGCTATGATGTCATCATTTCTTAATATTGTAATATCATCGCTGCATGTTAAATTTAATTTGTTGTTAAGTTTAACTCTACCAACTTCAGATAGATCATATCTTTCAGATTTAAAAAAAAGATTATTAAAAATTTCTTTAGCAACTTCAAAAGTTGGAGGTTCGCCTGGTCTTAATACTTTGTAAATATCATTTATAGCTGACTCTTTAGAATTATTTTTGTCCAAATTTAATGTATCGATTAAATATGATCCTTTAGTAACAGGATCAACATCTGCGATTTCTAGAGAAGAAATATTATATTCTAAAATTTTATCTAAATTTTCCTGATTTATTAAAGATCCTGAATTAAGGAAAATTTCTTGAGTTGTTGGATTTAATAAATCGTTTTTAATATATTTGCCAATAAAATAATCTGATGTGAAGGCAATGCTTTTTAATCCTTCATCAAATAATTTTTTTGCTATTACAGTATTAATTTTTGATCCTTTTTTTAATATAATTTTTTTATCTTTTGAATTAACTAAGTCAGTTCTTAGTTTAATTGGTCTTTTGTAATCATTGTAGTCAAATTTTGTTGTCCATAATTTTTTTTCTTTGGTATAGGTAAAACTTCTAAAATCATAAAAAGTGTCTAATATTTCTTTTCTTGTATAACCTAAAGCATACAAAAATGTCGTAATCGGAAGTTTTCTTTTTCTGTCAATTCTAAAGTATAAAATATCCTTTGCATCATATTCAAAATCAAGCCAAGAACCTCTATTTGGAATAATTCTACAATTAAAAAGAAATTTACCGCTTGCATGAGTCTTTCCTTTATCGTGATCAAAGAAAACGCCAGGACTTCTATGCATCTGGTTTACTACAACTCTCTCAACACCATTAATCACAAAAGTACCGCTTGGGGTCATTAAAGGAATATCTCCCATGTAAACTTCTTGTTCTTTTGCGGACAAAATTTGCTTTGTATTTTTCTCAGGATCAATATCGTAAACAACTAAACGCAGGGTTGGTTTTAATGAAGAGGCATAGGTTAAGTCACGTTGTCTGCATTCATCAACATCAAATTTTGGTTTTTCAAATCTAAAAGATATAAACTCTAATGTTGCTTTTTCTGATAATTCTTCTATAGGAAAAACGCTGGTAAAAACTCTTTGTATACCTTTTCTTAAACTTAATTTATCGTCTGACTCAGCTTTTAAAAATTGATTATATGATTTTTTTTGTACTTCAATTAAATTGGGAATAGATAAAGTTTCTTTAAGCTTCCCAAAGTTTTTCCTAATACTTTTTTTTTCAGTAAAAGATAATTCCATGCACACTCTTACATCACAAGATGTAAGTTAAAATTAATATAAAAATGTCTTACTTTAATTCTACTTTAGCTCCAGCTGCTTCAAGTTTTTTCTTAGCTTCTTCAGCTTCTTTTTTAGGGACACCTTTTTTAACTTCTTTTGGTGCGCCTTCAACTAAATCTTTTGCTTCTTTTAAACCTAAGCCTGTAATAGCTCTAACTTCTTTAATAACATTAATTTTTTTATCTCCAGCAGCAGCTAGAAAAATTGCAAATTCAGTTTTTTCTTCAGCTGGAGCGGCTGCTCCTCCTGCCGGTGCAGCTGCAACTGGTGCAGCAGCTGTAACACCCCATTTTTCTTCAAGTTGTTTTGATAAATCTGCAGCTTCAACTACAGTTAATTTTGATAATTCGTCGATAATTTTATTTAAGTCTGCCATGAAATTCTACTTTCTTTAATTTAGTTTTTTTTACTCTTTGCGTGCGCCAAAATAGCAATTTTTGAGCCAGGCGCAAGTAAAATACTTAATATTTTTTGTGCAGGAGACCTCAAAATACTAACAATATTAGCTCTAGCTTCATCTAAAGTTGGTAATGTGGCAATTTTCTCCACCTCTTCAACTGTAAGTGGCTCTTCTTCCATGATACCACCAATGATTTTAAGATTTGAGTTCTTTTTAGCAAATTTTGTTAAAATTTTTGCTGACGTAATTGCATCCTCAGAAAAAGCTACTGCTGTAGGGCCAGTAAACAAATTTTCTAATTTTTTATATTTGCTACCTTCCAGAGCTAGCTTAGTTATTCTATTTTTGGTAATTTTGAAAAGCACTCCATGTTTTCTCATTTCACTTCGTAGCTCATCAATTTGTTTTACAGTTAAACCTTGATAATGAGTTACAAAAACAGAACTAGTTTTACTAAAGAAATTTTTCATTTCCTCTATGTAAATTTTCTTTTTATCTTTATGCATCATAAAATTAACCTTTTACCTTTAATTTATAAGAAATACCCATTGTTGAAGTAATAAATGAGGACAAAATAAAATCCCCTTTAATCCCACTTGGTTTTTCTTTTAGTATAGTTTGAATTAGTGCATTGAAATTTTCTATAATTTTACCGTCAGCAAAACTCTTTTTTCCAATTGAAGCTGCTATATTTCCATCTTTGTCATTTTTAATTTCTATTTGTCCATCCTTCAAAGCTTTTACAGTTTTTTTAATATCATTAGTGACTGTGCCTAATTTTGGATTAGGCATTAATCCTTTTGGACCTAAGATTTTTCCTAGTTTTCCCATTTTTGGCATCATAGCTGGTGTAGCAATAAGTTTATCAAAATTTATTTTTCCAGATGTAATATCATTCACTAAACTATCAGAACCAGCTATCTCTGCTCCTGAACTTTTAGCTTCACTGACTTTACCTTCTTCACATAACACAGCGACTTTAATTTTTTTACCATTGCCATTTGGTAGATTTACCACTGTTCTTAAGTTTGCCTCTTCTTTTTTTTGTTTCAGGTTTAGTTTTAATGACACATCAATAGATTCATCAAATTTTGTAGTGCAATTATTTTTTATTTTTTTAATTGCTTCCTCTAGTACTTCAGTTTTTTTACTTTTCGAAACGTCTAATAATTTCTTGTATCTTTTTGAAATTTTTTGTCCCATTATTCTTTAACCTCAATTCCCATTGATCGCGCAGAACCTGATATTATCTTAACAGCTTCATCAAGATCATGCGCATTTAGATCTTTCATTTTTTCTTGAGCAATTTTTTCAGCCTGCTTTTTAGTGATTGAACCTACAATTACTCTTCCAGGTTCTTTGGAGCCACCTTTTAACTTTGCTGCTTCCTTAATAAAGTGAGATGCGGGTGGTGACTTTATAATAAAATCAAATTTTCTATCTTTATAAACAGTTATTACAACAGGTACAGGTTTACCCATAAAACTTTTTGTTTTCTCATTAAAAGCCTTACAAAATTCCATAATGTTTATTCCCCGTTGACCTAATGCTGGTCCAACAGGTGGTGCTGGATTAGCTTGACCGCCTTTGATTTGTAGTTTTACATATCCAGTAATTTCTTTTGCCATAATTATGTTTTCTCCACTTGATTATACTCCAGGTCTATTGGTACAGGTCTACCAAAAACTGACACTGACACTTTTAACCTGGATTTTTCTTCATTAACTTCTTCAACTAAACCACTAAAAGAAGCAAAGGGGCCCTCACATACTTTTACTTGTTCTCCGACCTCAAAACTCAGACTAGGTTCTGGTATTAAAGAACCTTCTTTAATATTACCTAAAATTTTATCTATCTCCTGATCTGAAACACGAGCTGGGGATCCCGCTACTCCTAAAAATCCTGTGACTTTCTGAATATTTTTTATCATATGATAAAGCTCTTTATTCATTTCCATTTTAACTAAAACATAGCTAGGAAAATATTTTTTTTTCCTTTGCACTCTTTTTCCTCTTTTAACCTCAGTAACTTCATGTATCGGTACCAAAACATCACTAATTTTATCACTTAATTCCTTTGATTTTATTGTTTCTTTTAATGTTTCAGACACTTTATGCTCAAAACCAGAAAAAGTTTGAACTATATACCAGTTTTTCATACTAAAAGTTAATAGTTAAAATTATATCCAATAAAAATTTATATATTTGGTCTAATAACAAAAAAAATACTGCCGCTATACTGGCTAAAACAAACACCATTAATGAACCAATAGCAACTTCTCGCCCTTTTGCCCAAGTTACTTTGAATGCTTCTTGTTTTACTTCTTGAATAAATTTTAATGGATTAATCATTTTAATTCCTTGTTTTGGCAGGAGCGGAGGGAATCGAACCCCCAACCTCCGGTTTTGGAGACCGGCGCTCTACCAATTGAGCTACACTCCTAAGTAGCCTACTTAATTATTTTGGTCACTACTCCAGCTCCAACAGTTTTTCCACCTTCTCTGATGGCAAAATTTAATTTTTCATTCATTGCAATTGGAGTTATTAGCTTAACAACAAATTTAGAGTCGTCACCTGGCATAACCATCTCTGTTCCAGATGGTAAAGTAACTTCACCTGTAACATCGGTTGTTCTAAAATAAAATTGAGGTCTATATTTAGTAAAGAAAGGTGTATGTCTTCCTCCTTCTTCTTTTTT
>CEUZ01002700.1_pt1 | contig 13847 bp, 11 predicted proteins | sample 361511 | NCBI WGS metagenome assembly CEUZ01 (sample SAMEA2622822, study PRJEB7988) | marine metagenome | biome: marine biome (ENVO:00000447); feature: surface water layer (ENVO:00002042); material: "saline water (ENVO:00002010), including plankton (ENVO:xxxxxxxx)" | depth 5 m
AGCACTCTTCTATTATTCCAATAATTTGTTAATTGACCATTATGAACAACTGAAACATCTGCGAAAGGGTATCCCCAAAAAGGATGGGCAGATTTTATATCAACGCCCGACTCTGTAGCCATTCTAGCATGACCTATTCCATGAGTCCCTTGAACTTTATTTAATCCATATCTTTCGGATACAGCTGTTGCATCCCCTAAATCTTTTATTAATTCTAATGACTTTCCTATAGAAAGTATCTCAACACTTTCAATACTCTCAATTGCCTTGGAAAATTCCATTAAATCTTTATCGTACTTCATCTCGTATCTGTACGAATAAGGGGTTAATTTTTCTTCTTTGACAACTTTTGCTTCTAGTTCTAAAAGTTTTTTATCAACAATTTTTTTTCTCTCGTTATAAACACTTTCATCTTCATTAACTGAAGAACTTCCCTCACCTACATTTTCGCCAACTTTAAATCTTAATATGAAATTTTGACCATCATTATTTGCATAGAGAGCATATCCTGTTGAGTCAGGACCTCTATGCTTTAAAGCTTGAAGCATGCTTTGAAGTTCTTCTCCTACATTTGAGGATTTACCCCTATGAATTAGACCTGCTATTCCGCACATATTTTTTCCTTTTAATTTATAATTATGGTAAACAATCCAGATAGGTATCAAGATCCCATTGAGTTGTAGCACCTAAGAATTTTTCCCATTCATCGTTTTTATACCAATGAAATACTTTATACATTTCGTCTGGCATTGCAGATTGAATAACTTTATCTTCAGCCAATCTATCTAAAGCTTCACCAAGGCTTAAAGGTAATTTCTTAACATCTTTACCTGCTTTTTGAGCCTCATAAATATTTCTAGATTCTGGCTTACCAGGATCAATTTTATTTGTAAGACCGTCATCCATTGCTTTTAATAATGCTGCTCCCATTAAATAAGGATTATGCATAGAATCAACAGACCTATATTCAAATCTTCCTGGCGCAGAAACTCTTAGTCCGCAAGTTCTATTTTGGTAACCCCAATCAGCATATACTGGAGCCCAAAAACCTTGGTCCCATAATCTTCTGTAAGAATTTACTGTAGAAGATCCAATAGCTGTAAGTGCTGGCAGGTGTTTCATAATTCCACCGATTGATTGTAATCCAACTTTACCAGGTAATTGCATATCTTTTGTATCTGGCATAAAAGTATTTGTTCCACCTTGTACGTACGTAAATACCTCCTCAACACCTGGAAGTTTTTTATGTCCTAGTTTATTGAGAACATCTTTTCCACCTTTCCATAAAGACATATTCGTGTGGCAACCACTTGCAGAGACACCCATAAATGGTTTAGTCATGAAACATGCGATCAGACCATGTTCTCGAGCAACTTGGGCACAAATTTGCCTATATGTAGAAAGTCTATCTGCATTTCTTTGAACATCATCAAACATCCAGTTTAATTCTAATTGACCAGGAGCGTCTTCATGATCTCCTTGAATCATATCCAGTCCCATCGCATTAGCATATTCGATCACCTTCATAAAAACTGGTCTTAAGGATTCAAACTGATCAATATGATAGCAGAAAGGTTTTGAAAAACCTTTACCAGTTGGAGTTCCATCTGGATTTTTTGTTAACCACATCATTTCTGGTTCTGTACCAACTCTCATTTGATATCCATGTTTCTTTTTAAATTCGTCAGCTATAATTCTTAAATTACCTCTGCAATCAGATGTAAGATGTCCACCTGGATTTTCTCTTTCTTCTCTATTTCTAAAACAAGTGCAAAATACTCTTCCTACTCTCTTGTCCCAAGGCAGTTGAACAAATGTTTCTGGATCTGGTATCCCTACTAGTTCTTTCGCTTCTGGTCCATAACCAATATAGTTGTTGTGTCGATCTAAAAAAAGGTTAGCCGTTGCACCATAAACTAATTGAAAACCTTTTTCGGCCGTTCTCTCCCAGTGGTCCGCTGGTATACCTTTACCAACTACCCGTCCTGTTACTGAAATGAATTGAAAAAAAATATATGTTATTCCCAATTCGTCTATTTTCTCTCTTACTTTTTTTATAAGTTTATCTCTACCTGGTTGATTTACATGCTTTTCTAGATCAGTCATTTTACCCCCTAAAAGAATTTTCTATAAAAGAAAAGTTAGCTGATAATTTAATACGTGTCCACACAGATAGTTTAACTCCAAGGGAAAGGACTGTTCGAAGTAGGGTGAAGTTCACCTTTCTCGTATCGGTTGAATCTAAAAGGTTTAAGCAATTCACTTTCTTGGCCAAGAATTTCTTGAGCAACTAAATGACCAACTCCAATCATTTTATAACCATGATTTGCATCTGCAATCATATAAACGTTTTCAAAGAATCTATCAAATATAGGAAAAGAGTCAGGGGTTAAACATCCTAGTCCACCGGAAGGACCTTTTCTATAAAGATTTGATTTACCGACAAATCTTTTTTGACAGTGTGCTAATGCAGAAGTCCACATTTCTGCGAACTTGTCAGTAGTTTGATAATTAGGTGATTCAATTCCATACGGATCAACCGCGACTTCATCAAAATGTTTTTGAACAATGTAAGGAGAAGTTCCGCCTTGAACACCTAATCCCTCTATATCAGGTTTATAATATATACCCCACAATTCATCTGTAATTAATTTTCCATTCATGTCTGAATACAAGGGGGCATCAGTATCAACATGAATTACAGGAGGCTGTTTGCCTTCATTAGTTCTTAAATAATTAGCATCAACACCTAAAACACCTTCTTGTAAAAACCAATACTTCCACATTTCAACTTCGTGTTTTTTTCCATCTTTGCTTTTAATTTCTGTAGTTTTTGGAAGCTCAAGCATGTTCCAAAAATCTCTGACCCATGGACCTGCACCTATAACAACTTGATCACAATCAATTGTGCCTTTGTCTGTAACTACTCCTGTAACTGCATTACTGTTACTTCCTCTTTTAAAACCTGTAACCCTTACACCTTTGTGAACGTTTACACCATTCGCATTTGCTTTATTTTCTAATGCTTTTATAGAATCTTTATTGAATGCATAGCCACCTTTTTTTTCATGTAATACAGAAGTAATTCCTTTAGCTTGCCAATCAGTAAAAATACCTTTCATATATTTTGTACAATCTTTTTCACCTTCTATAAAAACAGATTCATAGCCAATGGCTTTTTGTTGATTATAAATACTTGCCACGTCCTCATGCATCACCTCAGGGGAAATTTGCATATATCCAACTGGATTATATTTGAATGCCTTAGGATCACTTTCCCAAACTTTTACCGAGTGGGCCATTAATTCTCTCATTGCTGGTTGGAAATAATTATTTCTTACCACACCACATGCAATTCCGCTTGCACCAGCAGCAGTATCTTTTTTTTCTAATACAATAACATCGTTTGGATTTTTGTATGTTTCAGATAGTTTCCATGCTGTGCTTAATCCATGGATGCCTCCACCAATTACTACCACTTTGGCTTTTGTTGGTAACTTAGACATAATTAACCATTACCCTAACAAAACTGATGTAGTTGTTAAGCTTATTTTTTACTACTAAAAACTATATATATAAATAATACCTTAATTATCATTTTTATTGTATTACTCTTATTATTTTAAACCTATACTAATATTGATTTATGAGCCATCAATACTACAAACCAGCAAGATCTAGGCTGCAAAGAAGTGAATTAGCTGTACCAGGATCATCGCCGAAAATGTTTGAAAAAGCTTTAAACTCAAATTCAGATTATATTTTTTTAGATCTTGAAGATGCAGTTTCACCGAATGATAAAATAATGGCTCGAGGAAATGTTATTAAAGCTCTTAGAGAAATTAATTGGAAAGAAAAAGGAAAAACTATCTCAGTAAGAATAAACAGTCTAGATACTCATTATATGTATAGGGATTTAGTAGAAATAGTTGAACAAGCTGGAGATAAAGTTGATACTATTTTAGTCCCAAAAGCAGGTACTTCAAGCGATGTATATATGGTCGATTGTTTATTAACTCAAATTGAAACTAACAAAAAAATTAAAAATAAGATTGGTATTGAATGTTTGATAGAAACTGCTTTAGGTATGTCAAATATAAAAGAAATTGCAAAATCCAGTAATAGATTAGAAGCACTTCATTTTGGTGTCGCCGATTATGCGGCAAGTCTAAGAGCAAGGACTGTTGTAATTGGAGGATTAAATCCTGACTATCCCGGAGATCAATGGCATCATGGTCTTTCACAATTAGTTATGACTTGTAGAGCATATGGTCTAAGAGCAATCGATGGACCTTTCGGGGATTTTAATGATCCAGATGCATACATTGAATCCGCTAAAAGAGCAGCGGCAATTGGAATAGAAGGAAAATGGGCTATTCATCCCTCTCAAATAGATTTAGCAAATAAAGTTTTTTCTCCCCCACAGAAAGAAGTTGAAAAAGCAAAAAAAATTTTAGAGGAACTAGATAAAGCAGCAAAAGAGGGTAAAGGTGCTGCTCAACTAGATGGCAGGATGATTGATGCAGCTTCAGCAAGGATGGCTGAAAATATAGTAAATATTAATAATTTTATTCAAAAAAAATAATGGACATTCACGAATATCAAGCAAAGAAAATATTATCTGGATTTGGAGTCATCATACCAAGAGGAGGTATTGCTTATAGTCCTGAGAATGCAGAGAATAAAGCTCGTGAATTGGGAGGATCTAAATGGGTAGTTAAGGCTCAAGTGCACTCTGGTGCACGAGGAAAAGCTGGTGGCATTATTGTTTGCAACTCTTCTTTAGAGGTTGCGCAAGCTGCTGATAAGCTTTTAGGAAAAAAATTAGTAACAAATCAAACTGGACCAGAAGGTAAAATTATTAATAGAGTTTATATTGAAGAGGCAACTGATATCAAAAAAGAACTATATTTAGGATTAGTATTCGACAGAAGTTCTGAAAGTATAATGGTAGTAGCCTCTACAGAGGGTGGAATGAGTGTTGAAGAAATTTCAAAAAGTAAACCCGAAACAATAATAAGATCAAAAATTGAAGTTGCAGTAGGTATGCAAAAATTTCAGGCAAGAGAAATAGCATTTGGTTTGAAAATAGAACCTAACTTAATTGCAAGAGCAGCTGAGACAATTATAGGTTGTTACAGAGCGTTTAGTGAATTAGACGCAACTATGGTTGAGGTAAACCCATTAGTTATCTCAAAACAAGATCAGATACTAGCTTTAGACTGCAAAATGAGTTTTGATAATAACGCTTTATTTAGAAGAAACCAGGTTTCAGAGCTTAGAGATAAAACTCAAGAAAATCCAAATGAAGTTTATGCGTCTGATCGAGGCCTCAATTACGTGAGTCTAGATGGCAATATTGGAAATATAATAAACGGTGCAGGTTTAGCCATGGCTTCAATGGATATGATAAAATTAGCAGGTGGCGAACCAGCTAATTTTTTGGATGTCGGTGGTGGAGCAACTCCTGAAAAAATTGTTAAAGCATTTAAGCTAATTTCAATGGACAAAAAAGTTAAAGTAATTTTGGTTAATATTTTCGCTGGAATTAACAGATGCGATTGGGTAGCCGAAGGAATTGTACAAGCTTTAAAAAAAATTGAAATTAAAGTTCCAATTGTTATTAGACTTGCTGGAACGAATGTAGATAAAGGAAATAAAATTTTAAAGGAAAGCAAAGTAAAATATATAGAGGCAAATACATTAGAAGATGCAGCAAATAAAGCAGTTAAGGCGTTAAAAAATTAAATATGTCAGTTTTAATAGATAAAAAAACAAAAATAATCATTCAAGGTTTTACAGGTAAAATGGGAACTTTTCATGCGGAAGAAATGATAAAATATGGATCTAATGTTGTTGGAGGTGTTACTCCTGGAAAAGGAGGAGTAAAACATCTTAACCTTCCTGTATTTAATACAGTGAAAGATGCTGTGAAACATACAGGAGCAACAGCATCAATTTTGTTCGTTCCACCTGCTTTTGCAGCAGATTCAGCTATGGAAGCTGCTGATGCTGGAATTAAAACTTGTGTAGCTATAGTGGATGGAATCCCTTCTCATGACATGATTAAGATCAAGCGTTATATGAGAAGATATTCTAAAAATGAAAAAATGACATTAATAGGACCAAATTGCGCTGGCGTAATTAGTCCAGGAAAATCGATGTTAGGTATAATGCCAGGTCATATATATAAAGAGGGAAAAGTTGGTATAATTGGAAGATCTGGAACTTTAGGATATGAGGCAGCTCAGCAACTTAAAAATTTGAACATTGGTGTTTCAACAAGTGTTGGAATTGGAGGAGATCCAATTAATGGAAGTTCTTTTAGAGATATTATTGAAAAATTTGAAGAGGATAAAGAAACAGAGGCAATTTTAATGATCGGAGAAATTGGAGGTCCTCAAGAAGTTGCTGCAGGAAAATTTGCAAAAGAAAATATGAAAAAACCAGTAATTGCTTATATTGCGGGTTTAACTGCTCCAAAGGGAAGAGTCATGGGCCATGCTGGAGCTATTGTTTCAGCTTATGGAGAGAGTGCAATTGAAAAAGTTGAAATTTTAAAAGAATATGGTGTATCAATTTCCAAGAACCCATCGGTAATGGGAGAGACAGTAAAAGCTGCTCTTGGAAAATAATATTTTTTAAATTTACAGCGAAATATTTCTCAACTTGATCAAATAATCTTCAAATTCTTTCACAAAACTTTTAGTTGGTTTAATTGATTTTTTTCTTTGATCTTTAGAGGTTTTCTCTAGGTAAAAAAAACCTTTTTCACAAGCTTCGTTGATTATTAATGCTGATTTTGGTCTTGAAGTTTTAAATAATTTTGTTTTTAACTCCTCAACACTAATTTCTTTATTTAACTTGTAGTGGGCCATGATAAGCAACATCATATGGTAGTGGGAGGGGGATTTTCTGAAAAAATAATTACTAGAAGTATGGGCTTGTTTCATTTGTTCTTCCCAAAATTCTAGAAGTGCTGTCGTATTTTTCATTAAGACCTTACCTTTAATTTTTTTGGATCGTAAAATGGAAAAGGAATAATTTTAGCAGGTATTCTTTTTTGATGACCATCCATTTTTCCAATTTCAACCTCAGTTCCTTCATTTGAATGTTTATTATCTATCCTACAGAGCGCAATATTTTTATTTAAAACTTTTGATAAAACCCCGCTTGTTATTACACCAACTTGACCTCTTCCAATATGCACAGAATCCCCATTTACCGCAGGCTCATGTCCTACTAATTCAAGACCAACAAGTTTTTTTTGTGGATTATTTTTTCTTTTAATCAATTCTTCTTTCCCAATGAAATCATCTTCTTTTGTTTTTAAAGGCACCGTAAAACCTATTCCAGCTTCAAACGGATCTGTTTTATCATCAAACTCGTATCCATAAAAAATTAAACCAGCCTCAATACGAACCATATCTAAAGCCTCAAGTCCGAAAGGTGTTATTTTAAATTCTTTACCTGCCTCAAAAACTTTATCCCAAATTAAACTGGCATCCTTAGGATGACACCATATTTCAAAACCAAGTTCACCTGTATAGCCTGTTCTTGATACCACAATTGGAGTTCCGGTAACATTATCTACTCTAGCTATTGTAAATCTGAACCATTCTAAGTCTTTAATTGAAGGTTGTGTATCGGGCGTCCAAACAAATTTTTCTAAAATTTTTCTACTATTGGGCCCTTGAACTGCAATATTATGGATTTGATCTGTCGATGATTTTACCCAAACTTTAAAATTTTTCTTTTTAGCTTGTTCTTTAAGCCATTCTCCCCCATATTCTTGACCACCTATCCATCTAAAATTATCTTGTCCAAATTTCATTAACGTTCCATCATCAATCATGCAGCCATTTTCGTAACACATAGCAGAATAAACTACCTGGCCATTAGATAACTTTTTCACATTTCTTGTTAAAGTGTATTGCATCAAATTTTCTGCGTCTGGTCCTAAAATTTCAAATTTTCGTAATGGAGATAGATCAGTTACAATCGCATTTTCTCTACAAGAGGTATATTCTTTAACAGCTCCATAATTAGTAAAATTATTTGCAAGCCAATATCCATTATAGTTAATAAAATTTTTTGTTAGTTTTGAAGTTTTGGTATGAAAACCTGTTTCTTTTGTTAATTTTGGTTCTGAATCTGTGTTCACTCTGAATGCAACTCCTTTTGAAATTTTTTTATCTTTAGGATAAACCCTAACAAAAATATCGGTCGGATTCCATCCATTTGCTGCATCAACATCACATGGACAAGCAGATGATGCACATTTTAAATCTTTAAGTGCTCTAAATAACACATAATCTCCAGGTCTTGACCATGGTTCATCAAAGGTAGCTACATTGTTTGAATCAATCGCAGTATTAAAAAATAGATTAATAGCTATCCAACCTTTTCTTGGCTTAACATTAAATGGTTGAAGTTCATTATTAAAATTAGTTGAACAGTTGATATGTCCAAAATATCCCATATCCTCATAGTACTTTGATGTACATGCATAATTAAAAGTATCGTGTCTTCCAACCGTATCTCTTACTACTTCAATCACGGGCTCGTGTTCTGCATCAAAAAATTTAGAAAATAATCCAGGCATAGGATACGCTGAACCCATAAAAGTTCTTGTGGCAGTTGGGTCGATTATACTTTCAATGCCTTTTTCTAATTTTTTATTATCAAAAGCTAAAAAATCTGAACATTGTCTTCCACTTGTATCAATAATTTGAATATATTCACCTTCCTTTACGTCATAAGTATCCGCGGTCATTCTTTTAATAAATTTTTCAGAATTTGGTTCATAAATTGGTTCTGGTAAAACATATTGTTCTTCCTTTATTTCAAACTTAGCTCTATGAATAAATATTGTTAGACTTGTTGGTGGATTTTGATTATGCACACTCATATCCACACCAGAGGACGAAATCATTACTATACATTTATCTTTAGATTTAAGACTTACCTTTTCACCCATTTGACAGTCGTCATTAAAAATTTTTGATGACTTTGATCGGTTTAATTCGAGATTTCTTTTTTTTAACAATTTAAAGATTTTTTCATCTTTGTTGATAGCTTTTTTTAAGTATTCTCCATCCGAGTTTTCTTTCAAATTTAGTATTGATAAATCACTTGTTCCTTTAGAATTAAAAACAATTATCTCACAAACTTGTTTGCCCTCATCATTAATAATTTCAATATTGTCATCTGGGAAAATCTCAAATAAATTTATTCCACCTCCTTGAATTTGATATCTTTCAACTCCAGGTGGAAGCGCTCTCATACCTGGATTTTTAATAAAGTTGCTAGTTAACGTCATAAATTAAGCATTTTTTTATCTCTATATTATATAAATATGTATTAGTTGACTATAAATTTACTTAAGCACATAATTAAGTTCTTAATATTAAGGAAAGGGGAAAAAATGAGAAAAATAATATCTCTTATATCTGCTTTGATTATTTCAGTAGTATCATTTACTGGAGTAGCAAATTCTGCAGATAGTAAAAAACCTATAGTAATTCCAACACACAATTGGTCTAGCCAAGTAGTTATGGCTTATGTAATTGGTGGTATAATGGAAAGTATGGGAAATAATGTAAAATATGTGCCTGCTGACTCTCAAGCAGTTTACGAGTCTATTCGTATTGGAGATGTAACGCTTTCACATGAAGTATGGGAATCAGCATTTGGAAAATCTTTTGATACTGCGAGAGATAAAGGCGGTGTTTTAGATTGGGGTGATCATGAAGCTAGAACTATTGAAGACATGGGTTATCCTGATTGGGCAGCTAAATATTGTCCAGGTTTACCAGATTGGAATGCTTTAAAAAATCCAGATTGTGCAAAGAACTTTGCAACACCAGACTCTGGTGGTAAAGGACGAATGTTAGAAGGTCCACAAAGTTGGCATGGAGACCTAATACCTCAAAGAATAGAAGCTTTAGGTTTAGGTGATCTTTGGACAGTTAAATTTGCTGGTGGTGCAGATGCATTATGGGCAGAACTTAAAGCTGCAAAAAAAGAAGGAAGAGGAACTATAATCTTTAATTGGACACCAAACTTTACAGATGGTGCTGGTTTTACATTTATAGATTTCCCACCATACTATGATGGATGTAGACCAGTAGATGGCGGTGATGGAAAATGTGGAGCTCCAGATGGCTACTTAAAAAAAGCTGTAAACGAGAACTTCCCAAAAACTCATCCAGCTGCTGCAGCAATGTTCAAAAAATTATCATTTAACACAAGTCAAATTGGAGCAATGGCTGCTTTAGTTGATGAAGATAAGATGTCTCACGAAGACGCTGCTAAAAAGTGGTTGAAGGATAATGCAAAAGTTTGGAAAAAGTGGACTAAGTAGTCACTTTTTATTGAACAAATATTAAATTTAAACTCTCCCCTAGTATTTTTACTAGGGGAGTTTTTTTTTAATTTGATATAATTTATAAAAAAGAAAATGAAAAAAATTATAATATTAATCTTTTTAAGTTTCGTTATAGGCAATACTAGTTTTGCAAAAAAATCAGGGTGTACTGATGGTGATTGTGATAATGGATTTGGCACATGGACTTATACAGATAAAACAACTTATGTTGGGCAGTGGGAAAATGGATCAAAAAAAGGAAAAGGAACTGAGACATGGCCCAACGGTTATATTTATGAAGGTGAATTTAATGATAGTAAATGGCATGGTAAGGGAACTTTAAAATTTCCAGATGGCTCAACTTATAAAGGTGAGTGGAAAAATAACAAAATGCACGGTACTGGAATATTTACTTGGTCGGATGGTAAAGTAATCGAAGGCACTTGGAATGAAGGCGATTATGTTAAATAAAATAAAATACTTTCCTGAAAATTTAAAAAATTCAATTGGTTTAATAAGTTTAACAATTATAATTTTTTTTACATTTTTTATATTAAATATTTTTTATGGTCCTGATCCTAATGCTGAAAAAAAAGTAGCAGAGCAAAAAAAATTACAGGCTAAAGCAAATGAATTTATAGAAACTTTACCCAGGGGCGTTTTGACATTTTATAAATCTGAAAAAGGAAAAGAATTGTCGCTAGATGAATATAAAATTGTTTGTAATAATACGAAAATTATTACTCAAAGAGCAATTATGGGAGCAAACATAACTGATAGTAAAGCTTTTAATTTGTACACAGCGAATGGCGGCACAACTGGAAAATATTCTGTAAATTGGAATGAAGAAAAAAATAAGTGTTTTGCAAAATTTACAGTAAAACCACTAGAAGGATCATCAGATTCTGTTACAGTTGAGGGGGAAGCCCTAGGATTTTTGAAAACAAGCATAGATACTAGGGTATATTTTATTAAAAATTTTTAGATGGAGTATTTATTAACAAAAATAGTATAATTGTATAAATTATTATGTCTTCTACACCAGTAATTAAATGTGAGTCTGTTTATAAAATATTTGGAGTAAACGCAGAAAAAATGCTTCAAAATGCAAATGGTAACGTAGATGCAAAATCTTTTCAAGATGCAGGATGTATTGTTGGGGTTAACAATGCTTCTTTCGAAGTTTCGAAAGGAGAAATGCTAGTTGTAATGGGTTTATCTGGTTCAGGTAAATCTACCTTATTAAGATGTATTTCTCGACTAACTGATGCAACTGGAGGAAAAATCTTTATTGAAGGTCAAGATCTTCTTGCAATGAATAACAAGCAGCTTATTGAATTAAGGAGAAGTAAAATGGGAATGGTATTTCAAAGTTTTGCACTTTTACCTCATAAGACAGTATTAGAAAATATTGCTTTTCCATTACAGATCAAAGGAGGCAAAACTGATGACAGTATTAAAAAAGCTTTGGAAATGGTTGAATTAGTTGGTCTTAAAGGAAGAGAAAACTATTTTCCGAGAGAATTGTCAGGAGGACAACAACAAAGAGTTGGAATAGCTCGATCATTAGCAGTTGAGCCAGACATTTGGTTTTTAGACGAACCTTTTTCAGCATTAGATCCATTAATAAGAAAGGAAATGCAAGATGAATTTCTTAGACTTCAAGGGGTTTTAAACAAAACGATACTTTTTATTACACACGACTTTGATGAAGCACTGAGACTTGCAGATAGAATAGCAATTATGAAGGATGGTTTGATTGAACAGTTAGATACTCCAGCAAATATAGTTTTAAATCCAAAAACAGAGTATGTAAGAAAATTTACACAGGAAGTTCCTAGAGAAAAAGTACTAAAAATTGAAGCTATTATGGATAAAGTTTCAGAAGGACAAAATGCAAATAACCTTAATGTGTCCAAAGATGCTATAATTGAAACCGTTGCAGAAAAAATTTTAAGTCAAGATAAAATTGTGAATGTTGTAGATAAAAATAATAAAGTTATTGGGAGTGTAGCACCATCAAAAATAATACAAACAGTATTTGGTGGAGAAAAAAATAAATCTTAATAAATTATGGAATTAATTACAAAATATCCAAAAACAACTCAATGGTCATTTTTATTAATAGTATTTTTTTCTTTATGTTTTGCAATTGATATACCTGAAGGATACGAATTTGCTAAAGCTGGAACTGAATTTATTGATAAAGACAAGTTAGATCAAACTAAATATAGTGTATTTTGGAGACTACCAGCTTTTATTGCATGGATGCCAGGCTGGATAAATGACTCTGTCTTTTTCTTGCTTAATGAATGGGCGCCAATAGAATATTTTGATAGCGACATACAAGAAACTAAAACAAGACCAGTTGTCCTTCACATTACTAGAATTGTTTCACGATCAATGCTTTTTATGATCGAGTTTATTAGAGAAATTTTAATTGGTGGAGTTGAAACAGTTGTAGCTTTTACAAGTTGGGATTGGCTAGACGCTAATCCATGGGCAGAGCTACCAGGACTCCCATGGACAATAGTTGCTGGAGGTGCAATTTTATTAGGTCATAAATTGAATGGAAGAAATCTTGCAATATTCGCAGGATTAACAATGATATACATTTCTGCATTTGGTCAATGGAAACCTTCAATGCAAACCTTGTCTTTTGTAATGGTTGCTGCTCCAATTTCTTTTATTTTAGGTCTTGCTTTTGGAATTTGGGCTTACAGAAGTAAAAGAGTAGAAAATACTTTAAATCCACTTTTAAATGTTGCGCAAACTATGCCTCATTATTCTTATCTTGTTCCAATCATGGTTTTATTTGGAATTGGTGATCACGCTGGTGCGATTGCCACAATTATTTTTGCAACTCCACCAATGGTGAGATTGACTTTGCTAGGTTTAAGAAAAGTTTCACCAGAAGTAATTGAGGCAGGAAAAATGAGTGGTTGTAGTGATTTTCAACTATTGTTTAATGTACTTATTCCAACAGCAAGACGAGATATATTAATTGGAGTAAATCAAGTTATTATGCAGTGTCTAGCAATGGCGGTTATAGCTTCTTTTATTGGAGCAAAAGGACTTGGTTGGAATTTACTTTTGGCTTTAAATCAATTGAGAATTGGTTTAGCTCTTGAAGCTGGAATTTGCATTACGTTGATTGCAGTTTTATTAGACAAACTTTCTTTAGCTTGGGCCAATAAACAAATTAATTATTTTGAAAATCCAACATTCTTTCAAAAAAATAAATATTTAATATTATTCGTCAGCGTTGTATTTGGTGGATATATTTTTTCATATATAGGAACTTTCTACTTTAAAGAAGGTTTTAACTATTTATTTATGGTTCCTCATAACAAAGGTATTTCAACAGAAGCATTTTGGAATTCAGGCGTAGATTGGATACTTGATAATTTTTTTGATCCATTAAAAGTTTTTAACACATGGTTAATTGTAGATGTTTTAATACCAATGAAAAACGCGT
>CEUZ01276763.1_pt1 | contig 13847 bp, 13 predicted proteins | sample 361511 | NCBI WGS metagenome assembly CEUZ01 (sample SAMEA2622822, study PRJEB7988) | marine metagenome | biome: marine biome (ENVO:00000447); feature: surface water layer (ENVO:00002042); material: "saline water (ENVO:00002010), including plankton (ENVO:xxxxxxxx)" | depth 5 m
CAAGATATGGTGATTGGGAAAGAAAAGGAATAACATCAGATTTCTAATCATAAATTTTTTCTATTTTTTATTAATTCATCGACAACACTAGGTTCTGCAAGTGTAGATGTATCACCTAAATCACTATAATTATTCTCAGATATTTTTCTTAATATACGCCTCATTATTTTCCCCGATCTTGTTTTTGGAAGTGCTGGGGTTAATTGTATAAAATCAGGTGTTGCAATTGGCCCTATTATTTCTCTGACAGTTTGGATTAGTTCCTTGACCATATTATTAGGATCTTCCTTTGTATCTATCTTTAATGTTACAAAAGCATAAATTCCTTGTCCTTTTATAGAATGGGGAAATCCAACAACAGCTGCTTCCGAAACTTTCTTGTTTGCTACCAAAGCTGACTCAACTTCTGCAGTACCAAGCCTATGACCAGAAACATTTATTACATCATCAACTCTTCCGGTAATCCAATAGTATCCATCTGAATCTCTTTTACACCCATCACCTGTAAAATAAAGCTCATTATATGTAGAAAAGTAAGTTTGTTCAAATCTTCGGTGATCGCCATATACAGTTCTCATTTGTCCGGGCCATGAGTCGCATATTACTAAATTTCCTTCACATTCGCCCTTAAGTATTTTTCCATCCTTATCAACTATTGCAGGCTTTACTCCAAAAAAGGGTAAAGTAGCAGAACCAGGTTTTTGATCAATGGCTCCTGGTAGAGGTGAAATCATGATTCCCCCTGTTTCTGTTTGCCACCATGTATCAACAACTGGACATTTTCTCTCTCCAACTACTTCGTAGTACCAATTCCAAGCTTCTGGATTGATTGGCTCCCCAACAGTTCCTAAAAGTTTTAGGGAGTCACGTTTTGATGTTCTAACAAAATTATCTCCAGCACCCATAAGAGCTCTAATAGCTGTGGGTGCTGTATAAAATATATTAACCTTATGCCTATCTATTATTTCCCAACATCTCGAGGGATTTGGATAATTTGGTAAGCCTTCATACATTACAATTGTTGCGCCATTTGAGAGTGGACCATATACAATATAACTATGACCGGTTATCCACCCAACATCAGCTGCACACCAGTATATATCATTATCGTGGTAATCAAAAATATACTTATGTGTTAATGATGCATAGACAAGATAGCCTCCTGAAGTATGCATCACTCCTTTCGGTTTTCCGGTTGATCCTGAGGTATATAATATAAAAAGGGGATCTTCTGCACTCATTTCTTCTGGCTCAGATATATTTAATGCATTTTTAAATTCCTCATGATACCAATGATCTCGTTTTTCATTCCATTGTATATTATTACCTGTTCTTTGAATAACTAATGTTTTTTTAATTTTAGTACCAAGCTTTTCAGCAATATCTATTGCTTTATCGACATTTTCTTTTAGAGGTATTATTTTTCCACCCCTTATACCCTCATCTGCAGTAATTATTATTTCTGATGCACAGTCATTAATTCTTCCAGCCAAGGCATCGGGGGAGAAACCACCGAACACAACAGAATGAATTGCCCCTATTTTTGCACACGCCAACATCGCAAAAGTAGCCTCTGGTATCATCGGCATATAAATAGTTATACGATCGCCTTTCTTTGCCCCAATATTTTTCAAAATATTTGAAAATTTTGATACATTTTCATGTAATTCAGCGTAAGTGTATTTTTTTACTTCATCTCCACTATCACTTTCCCAGATGATTGCTAATTTATCTGAATTTTTGTGAAGATGTCTATCGATACAGTTTGAACATACATTCAATGTTCCATCTTCAAACCACCTGATGGAGACATTATTTCTTTTATAGGAGGTATTCTTTATAATTGTATATGGCTTAATCCAATCAATTCTTTTTCCCTGCTCCGACCAAAACTTTTCTGGGTCATTAATACTCTCTTCGTATAATTTTTTATATTCTTTATTATTTATGAGGGCTGTATTTTCCCAATCATTACTTACCTTATTACCTATAAAACCAACCATTTCAAATCCTATTTTATTCTCAAAATACTAGATCTTAAGTGTTATTCAATTCCACCCATTTTGCAAATTATTTTCCACTCATCCATGCTGACTGGCTGCACAGATAATCTTGAATTATTGACTAGCACCATACTGGAAAGGGAGGGTGTCTCTTTGATTTCTTCAAGGCTAACAGTTTTAAGAAAGTCTTGTTTGTAAGCTAAATCAACGCATCTCCAACGAGGGTCATCAGAGGTGGAGTCTTGATGAGACAGTTTTATAACTTCTACAATTCCTAAAATAATTTTCTCTTTAACAGAATGATAAAAAAAGCCAAGGTCTCCGAGTTTCATTTTATCCATATTATTTCGTGCTTGGTAGTTTCTAACTCCATCCCACTCCGTCCCATTATCACCTGCTTCTATCTGTTGTTGCCAAGACCAATTACCAGGTTCAGATTTAAAAAGCCAGAAAGCCATGATTAATACTCTTCTTAATAAATATTTTCACTTTTTAAGGGTCTATTAATCAATGAATTTATCATATCATCAACTTTATAGCCATTATTTAATAGATTATATACTGCATCAATAACAGGCAAATTAATTCCTAATTTCTTTGACATCTCGTGAACTGCTTTTACAGTATGTACTCCTTCAGTTAAATTGCCTAGGTCCTTATAAGATTCATTTGCCCCAATTTCGTATCCCAATTTCGTATTTCTAGATTTCAAGCTTGTTGCAGTTAAAATCAAGTCGCCAATGCCAGATAATCCCAAAAAGGTTTCTTTTTTTGCACCATTTGCAATTCCAAATGCAATAATTTCATTGATCCCTCGACTTATTAATGATGCTACCGCACCGTCGCCAAGTTTCTTTCCCATTGCTATTCCTGTTGCAATTGCAATGACATTTTTTAAAGCTCCCCCTATTTGCACACCGATTAAGTCATCATTATAATATGGACGTAGGGAATTATTGGCAAATACAGGACCAATCTCTTCAAGTTTTTTAAGATTTTTACAAGCTAGAGTTAAGGCTGTTGGTAGACCTTGAGCGATATCCAATGCAAACCCAGGTCCTGATAATATTATTGGTGCTGCATTAGGCAAATTTATTTTGCAAATTTTATCTAATAGTAATTGCTTAGAGCAGTCGATTCCTTTTGCCGCAATTACAATCGGAGTAGATACTTTATCTATGCTTGATATTTGCTCACAAATTAAACCAAAAACCTGAGCTGGACATGCATAGATAAGCAAGTCAGATTTAAGCATGCTCGATAAATCATCTGTAAAATTAATTCTTTCATCAATAAGAATGTTTTCTAATTTACTATCTTTTCTATTTTCATTTAATTTTTTAATCTTTCCAGAATTATTACCCCATATAGCTACATCATAATTATTACTAATAATATTTATCCCAAGGGCTATACCCCAAGAACCCGCTCCAATTATTCCAACTTTTTTTATCATGCTTTTACTCCAGCTCCTCGGGCTTGTTTGGCCTTGCTATCAAGGGGCCATCTCGGTTTAATTTCAATTTCCTCTGCTGATATCTTGGAGGATCTTAGCCTTTCTATTCCTGCCCAAGCTATCATGGCGGCATTGTCAGTACATAAATCCCTTGGAGGTACAAGGACATTAAAATTTAAATCATCTCCTAATTTTGTTAGAGAAGCAAATATTTCTTTATTTGATGCCACCCCACCAGCAATAACGACATTTGGACACGGGATATTTTTGAGCTTTCTAAACTTATTGATTCCCAAACTTAGTTTGCTTAGAAGTATTTCGATGACAGCCTCTTGAAAGCCTGCGCAAATATCTCTTGCAGTACTTTCATTGATTGGTTTTACCCTTTCAATCTCTCGACGAACTGCTGTTTTCAATCCAGAGAATGAAAAATTTAATTCATTGGAATTTATTAGAGGTCTTGGAAATTTAATTTGTTTTTTTTGTCCTAAAGATGCCATTTCTTCAATAATTGGTCCACCGGGGTAACCTAAATTTAGTGACTTTGCAACTTTATCATAAGCTTCACCAAGAGCGTCATCAATTGTTGTTCCTAGCCTCTTATATTGTCCAACATCATTTACAATCAACATTTGGGTATGTCCTCCAGATAGAAGTAATAATAGATAGGGGAAATTAATTTTTTGATTCATTCTTATCGTTAAGGCATGACCTTCTAGATGATTGATCCCAATTAATGGTATCCCTGATGAGCTTGAAATGGCATTTGCCATTGTAACCCCAACAATAAGCCCACCCTTCAAACCAGGACCATTTGTTACAGATATTGCATCTAGCTCCTTTAGTTTGGTATTTCCTAATGATAGAGCTTCTTCAATTACCATACCAAGATTATTTATATGAGATCGGGCGGCAATTTCTGGAACAACTCCCCCATAATCTCTATGTTCGTTCAATTGTGAGTATATTACATTAGATAAAATTTTACCGGTTTCTATTTTATCTTGTTCAACTACAGATGCAGATGTCTCATCACAACTTGTTTCAATACCAAGTACTATCATTTTTTTATTTGCCATTGTCTTAGAATTGTTTTAAACCAATTATCAGTTAAATAATATCATCAATAATAATTTTTTATAGAATCTTTTATTAAATCTGAAATTTTCATGTCAAAATCTGAAAAGAAAAAAAAAATTAGAATAGGAACGAGAGCTACGCCACTTGCTATTAAGCAGGCTGAACTAGTAGCAGGCCAGTTAGTTGTAAATAATATTATTGATGGTAAAGACATCGAAATTGTAGCAATGAAATCTGCTGGGGATCTTGTCACATCTTCAATAGGCCCATATGATGGTAAAGGACTATTTACAAAAGAGATAGATCAAGCGCTTCTTGATAATAGAGTTGATATTGCTACTCATTCACTCAAGGATGTTCAGACTAATATTGCTGATGGCATAGCTATATTTGGAACTCTAGAAAGAGAAGATCCTCGAGATGCAATTTTAACAATAAATAAAATATCAAGCCTTGATGATTTAAAAAATGGTTGTTTAATTGGTACATCAGCTCCTAGAAGGGAGGCCATTATAAGGTCAATCAGAAAAGATATAAAGATCATTGAATATAGAGGTAATTTTGAAACAAGAGTAAAAAAATTAGAAAACTGTGAAGTTGATGCAACATTTCTCGCTATGGCAGGAATAAAAAGATTAACCTATGCAGGTTGTAATATTCTGCCGTTACCAACGAATATAATGATCCCGGCAGCTGGTCAGGGTATAATTTGTTTGCTTGCAAGAAAAAGTGATAACTTTATTATTGATATAATAAATAAAATTAGTCATCAACCTTCTTATTTATTATCTAAAGTTGAAAGAGTAATTATAGAAAAATTTGAAGGATCTTGTTATCAGCCTATTGCAGTATTTGCTCAATTTATAGATACATCAAATATAGAAATAAGTACATTCATATCTGATAAGAGCGGTGCTAAAAAAATGGAGATTAAAGAAATATGCCAAACCCCAAACGCTTATCAAGTTGCTGGTGAAATGGGAGAAAAATTGTTAGAATATTATAATAAATTTTTAATTGATCAAACAATTTCATAAAAAATGAAAATTATTATTACCAGACCTATAGATGACTCTAAAAAGATTCAGGAGCTGATTGAGGTTAAGGGCTATGAAACAATTATAAATCCACTTCTTGAAATTGAATATTTTAATGAAGAAATTGATCTTACCGGGTATAAAAATCTAATATTCACTAGTAGACACGCTGTTCGAGCATTAAAAAGAAGTAATTATCCAATCGAAGATAAAAATATATTTGTTTCTGGCCAATCTACTTATGAGGAGGTGCTTGACTTAGGTATCGATAATATATGTATGCCATTTGCTAATGTTCACGAACTAATAAGATATTTATCTAATTATCATAAAGCTAAAAAAGCATCCATGATTTATATTAGGGGAAAAGATATTTCTATTAGTCTAATAGGAATAAAGGAATTAGAATCAATTAATATTAAAGAGAAGATCCTATATATTGCTCACAAAAGATGTATTATAAATACTCAAGTAATTAAAGATTTAAATAATAACCACCCATTTATTGCAATTTTTTATTCTAAGAGGACAGCAAAAATTTTTCTCGAAGCTATAGAAAATTTACAATTAAGTAATAAAACGTCAATAATTATGGCTTATTGTTTATCAAAGGATATTTCTGATATCTTTAGATGTGCAGGAATAAGATCAGAATATGCTAAGATTCCAACTAATGAAGGAATTCTTAGCTTAATATAATACGAAACGATAATTATATTGATGAGTGATACTGAGAGTAAAAAATCAATTAAACCAAAAGTTACTATTGATCAAGATAGCAAGAAAAAAACTAATAAAGAAGGTAGTAAATTTGGTAAATATTCTTTATTGTCACTAAAGATTTATAAATCTATAAAATCTAAATTAGACATTCTTACAGAAAAAAAGCCTATTTCTATCATTATAATTTTTATTTTAATTATATATGGGGCCTATTACTTTTCGGATGAGATTAAAAATTATTTCTTGGGATCATCTTCCCAGAATGAAGCAAATGAAGCACGTAATTTACTTATTCAAGAAATAGACAATAAATATGAGACATATAATAAAAGGATAATTGAATTAGAAAATAAAGATAGAATTATATCAGAATTACAGATTAAAGTTGCTCAGATGAATACACAAATTGATAAACTCGCTATTGAAAACGAAATAAGGGCAGATCAAAATGAGAAGTTACTAGAACTGATCAAGCCACTTACTACTTCAATTATTTCGTCAGCCCCTATTGGTGTAGACATGCCAGATGTTGCGGAGTTTAATAAGGGTGTGGGTGCCTTTGATAATAATTTATCTGCTAGTGCTTCAATTAATCAAGATACAATGAATATTGCTCAATTATTATTGAACCGTATTGAAGCAAATGTTATGAAAAAACAATTTTTCAACGATGAGCTTGATTTGCTGGCATCATTGGGTATAGATCTTGGTGATTTAAAAGATTTTAAATTAATTTCACGGTCTATTATACATATTCCAAAAGAATTAATAGCAGATCTTGATAAATCACTTACTGAAAATGTATCAATTTATTCTGGTGGGAGTAAGATAACTTCAAAACTTTTTGACGTTTTATCTAAAGAAGTTGATGTAGTAAGATTTAATTATGGTGATTATAGAAATGAAATTGAGAAACTAAGAACCTACATTTATAATGATCAGATTGACGAAGCTATTGAGCAAATCAAGAGGGTAGAGTTAAATAATAAATTAGGTACACTATTAGAAAAACTAGAAACAAGGAAAATATATAACACTGAGCTTTCTAAATTAAAAATATCAATACAAAAATATAGAGAGGGGATATAATTTATAGGGATGTTAATGATAAGATTTACTATATTCTTTATTATCATAGTTGGCTTTGGGTTTTTTGCTAACTGGATTTCAAATTATTCTGGTTTGATATTATTTCAAGTTGGTGACTATGAAGTACGTGTTACACTCACCTTTTTTATTTTTCTCTTTGCCCTATGCCTAATTATCACAATTATTGTCTGGGCAATAATTATGTATATTTATAATCTTCCAAAAAAAATCAAAAGTAAAAGTGAAGCTCGGATAAACCGAAAGATCCAGAATTCTATTACAAAAGGTCTTATTCATACTTCTGCAGGGAATAGCATAGCTGCAGATCTAGAAATTAAGAAAATAGATAAATTAACTTCCAAAAAAAATGTTGATATAATAACACTTATCTTAAAAGCTCAAAATGCAAATTTAAAGAAAGATAATACTTCATTGTTAAAGATATTTAACCAGATGCAGGCAAGTGATGAAGCCAAAATGCTGGGGTACAGAGGTTTATATACAATATCAAAAAACTCAAAAAATCCTCAAAAATCTATTGAAATATTAAAAGAGGCCGAAACTTATGATCGAGATGAGCCATGGGTTTTAGAAGAAATGCTTAAATGCTTCCTGATGACTAAAAATTGGGTAGGGGCTTGTGAGGCATTAGATAGTCAATTTAAAAATAAATTGATAAGCAAAAAAAAATATAATAAAGAAAAAGCTATTATTTTAACTGCTCATGCTAAATCGATAGAAGAAGAATACCCTGATGAAAGCCTTGAGTTATCGCAAGAAGCCAATAGACTTGATAAGGCACAAATAATTTCTGCTTTAATTTCCGCTAGGGTTTTATCAGAAAAACAAAGTATAGCCAAAGCTGAGAAAATAATATTGGACACATGGAAATTAAATCCTCATGAAGATTTAGCGTTATTATATAGTCATCTTGTACCAGGCCTATCACCTAGCATTCGATTAGGCAAAGTGCAATCTCTAATAAAAAGAAGTAAGTCTAATGGTATTGAATCTGCAATTGCACTCTCACGAATAGCAATTGAAGCCAAGGATTATAAAAAAGCTAGAGAAGCTCTTGATCCTCATATCAATGATAATTCAAGTAAAAGAACTTATCAAATTATGGCAGATATTGAAATTGCCTCTTCAAAAAACCTAGGAAAGGCGAGGGAATGGATGAGAAAGGCCTTGAATGCAAAGTTTGATACAAACTGGCATTATGGAGATTTTGTATCTCATGTATGGTTACCATGCATTCCAGAAACAGGTGAATTAAGAGTCTTTGAATGGGGGGATAAACTTATAAATTCAATAGATGAGAATGATACTTATATTGATTTTCTAAATAACAAAAGACTTATAGAAAAAAATACTGAAAATATAACTCAAAGCGACGATCATGAACTGGATCTTAAAACAATAGAATCTGACATCACTGAAACAATTCTAGATAAAGATACAAAATTGACAAATCAAAAGAAAAAAAAGAGAACAAAATCTGCTAAAAAAGAGCAAGTCGTTCACCAAGATATAATTAACTCACCTGATAACCCAGGTGTTCAGTCCGATGAGGATATAAATGAGTTATAAAATCTATATTTAAAATCTTATTTAGTTTATATCTTATTTTTGCTATAAGTAGATTATACCATCATCAAATTTAGCCACTGTAGCTCAGATGATGGTATTGTAATTATAATACAATGGTCGGTGGTAAAGTCCGCCTAGCGGTACCATAAAAGGGGATGTTAATATGAAATATAATTTACTTGGAAAGTCAGGATTAAAAGTTTCTAATTTGTCAATTGGAACTATGAATTATGGAAAAGGGGATCCAACGCAACCCTTATTTTCACTTGGTATAAAAGAAGCAAAAAGAAATATTGATTTTTGTATAGATGAGGGAATAAATTTTATAGATACATCAGATGGCTATGCAAAAGGGACTTCAGAAGAAATTTTAGGAGAAGCAATAAAAGGAAAGAGAGAGGGTCTAATTATTGCATCCAAGGTATGGAATCCAATGGGAGATGGCCCAAATGACCTGGGTCTTTCAAGGTATCATATTATTTCTGCTTGTGAAGCCAGTTTAAAGAGGCTGCAAACAGACAGAATTGATGTCTATCTTGCCCATAAGTGGGACGGTATGACCCCAATAGATGAGATTGCCGAAGCGTTTGATAATTTAGTTCGAACCGGTAAGGTCAGGTATATTGGTTGCTCTAATTTTTCAGGTTGGCATTTAATGAAGTCTTTAGCTGCCGCTGATAAAGCTAATCGGCAAAGGTTTGTATGTCAACAAATCCATTACTCATTGCAAGCTCGAGAAGCAGAAAATGAATTAATTCCAATTGGTATATCCGAAAAAATTGGAACAATTGTTTGGAGTCCACTTGCGGGTGGGTTGCTCACCGGTAAATTTAGACGTGGCGAGTCAGGCCCAAGTGGATCAAGGCATTTTGAAAGAAAATGGAAAAACCCGCCTATCTATGATGAAGAAAAGTTATATGATATTATTGATGTTATTATAGAAATTGCAAATGAGAGGTCAATTCCTCCTTCCCAAGTATCACTTGCATGGCTGCTTAGCAGACCAACTGTCACATCACTGACTGTTGGCGGTAGAAACGAAGAGCAGTTCAAAGAAAATATCCCAGCCTCTGATCTAGTCTTAACTGCTGAAGAATTGGAGAAGCTCAATGAAGTTAGTAGACCAAATTTACTATATCCATACTGGCATCAACAGTTTATGGGCAAGGAGCGATTTTCCGAGGCAGACTTAGGATTGCATGAATGGCATTCAGGGTATTAAATTTATAGTAGAAAAATATATCTCTAGCAATTAAGAGAGAAAGAAATTAAAAGATATATCTTATATTAAATATCACAAGCCATATCTTGACCACAGCACATCGGTGATTTTACTTTACCATGGCCGTTTGGGCATTCAGAAATATGTACATTGCTACCATCAGGTTTTGTGATAGTGCTGTGAATAAGTTCATCAGAACATTGACCGCAAGTCATTGTACCTATACTCATACCACATTTTTCGCAGGTATATTTTGCCATTTAGAACTCCATATAAATCCATATTATTAAACTAATAATAAATTAAAAAAATCATTTAGCCAAGTTTTTACATCATCATCATACATAAACCTACCTTCAAAATGTTTTTTTCTTTCTTGAGCACCGTTAAGATCAAGTCTATGTTCAGCTCTCACTAACCATCTGTTTATCATAGCAAGAGTAAGCTCACTATGAAATTGAATTCCAAAGATTTTTTCGGAATAACGAAAGGCCTGAGGATCACCATCCTCACTAACAGCAAGGATATCTGTATTTTTCGGAGGTTGCATCCATTCTCTGTGCCATTGATGAACAAAAGAAGGCCACTTTAGAAGTTTTTTTCCTATATCCGTTGGTATTATTGGGTAGTAGCCAATTTCAACATTATCTTTTGTCTTTATATTACCGCCGAGAGTACATGATAATAACTGAGCACCAAGACAAATACCTAAGAAAGGCTTATTTTCTTTTATGGGTATATTAATCCAATCTTTTTCGTATTTAATGAAATCATCATTATCGCTTGCGCTCATTGGGCCCCCAAACATGATAGCGGCCTCATGGCCTTCATTAAGTGTTATTGGAAGTTTATCACCCAAGGCAGGCCTACGAATATCAAGCTTATAACCTCTTTTTTCAAGTAAAGCACCAATCCTACCGGGTGTCGAATTTGCTTGATGTAAAATGATTAATATATTTTTATTATTCATTTGTATTTTTTAGAAAATCTTTTTTAATTTTGACTCTTTCTCTTGTATTAATTCCTATTAACTCAGCGACTCTCCACACTAAATTATTTTCATAGGGATCAAAATTCTGATCTGTTATGATTATTTGCCACATCATTTTTAGGATATTTTTTCTTTCTTCCAGAGGAATTTCTTTTTTAATAATATTTGTATAGCTATACAAATCAATTGCAATTTTTTCTTCATTTTCAGCTAGTAATAAAAGTTCTGAGGCTTCCTCATTACTTATTTTAAAATATTCCAAGACTAACTCATGAATTTTATTTCTTTCTAAGATATGAAATTCATCATCAATTTTAGCGGTCCTTACTAATATCATTGATATAGCTAATTGTAATTGAGATGGAGTAAAGGCTGTTTCCTCAATCTTACGAGGTGTCTCTCTTTTGAAAATTTTTTTTAGAAAATTGATCATAATTTAAATTCATGTAATCTGTTAGTTAAATATCAACTATAACCATAATATATTTAATTTATATAAACAAAAAAAAAATATAATATTAGAATTATGAATTCATTAAAATCAAATATTAATAAAACATTGAAGTTAGGGGTTTTGGGGTTTCCCCTCTCCCATACACTATCACCAATAATCCATAATTACTGGTTAGGAAGGCATGACCTCAAAGGTTTCTATAGCGCAGTTGAAATAAACCCTAGTGATTTAGAGGCTTTTTTTAGAGATGATATTTTTCAATATGATGGGATGAATGTGACAATACCCCATAAGTTAGATGTATTTGATTTTATGGATGAGATTCATGAAAGTGCAAAAATTATTGGAGCAATAAATTGTATATCTGTAAACCAAGAATCCCGATTATTAGGGTCAAATACAGATGCAGATGGGTTTATGTCTGGTCTTCTAGCATCTATTCCTAATATTAAATTTGATAAATGTAACGCAATGATTATTGGTGCTGGGGGAGCGTCTAGAGCGGTTATTTATTCTTTGATTTCAAAATCAGTAAAAAAAATAACTATTACTAATCGATCAGCAGATCGTCTAATGACTATTAATAAGGCTTTTCATGGTAATTTGAATACCATTAAATGGGAAGAAAAAGATAAAGAGTTATCGCAAGCAGATATAATCATTAATTGTACAAGCCTTGGGATGCTGGGTAACGATAATTTAGAAATAGATGTGAACTTATTTCGTTCAAATGCTATTGTTGTCGATCTCGTATATAATCCAATTCAGACAGATTTAATAAAGAATGCAAGTGAACGGGGGCTGAAGACCTCAAATGGCCTTCCTATGTTATTGCATCAAGCTGCATTATCATGGAAAATATGGTTTGATATACTACCTGAGATTAATAGTGAATTATTAGAGATAGTAGAAAATAAATTAAAAATATAAATTATCGACTAGTATAAATTTTCATATTTATTGCCTAATAAGACTTCAATGGTGAGGGCAATAGATAATAATTTTCTTTCAGAATTAGCAGGCCCTATTAACTGAAGTCCAATTGGCATATTATTGTGATCTAGTGCAACGGGGATAGTGATTGCAGATAATCCAAGTAGATTAATAGGAGAAGTATTTCTTAGCATAAGCCCATTAGCTTCAGAGTATTTTTTTGGATCTTTTAATTCCTTAACAATAGGTGGCGATATTGGTACAGTAGGGGATATTATAATATCGAATTCCTCAAATTTTCTCTGAATGGATTCTGCCATTTCTTCCAAGAGGTATTTGCGTTGGAGATAATCTATTGCAGAAAAACTTTCCATATCCCTTATTCTAAACTCAACATTTGGGTCAAGTGTATTTTTCATTTCAATCATTTCACCATTTATAAAAGAAGCAAATTCTGCTGCAGCAAGCCCCCCTTTTGTAAATAAAACATGTGATTGATTTATTTCTCTTATTGGCGTTGTATTTCTAATAGTATTTTTTGTTTCAATTTTTTTCAACACGCGTTTTATTTCTGTATAGATACTCTTTTCACATTTCTCGAAGAACCAATCATCAATTGCAGCAGTAAATTTTAAATCATCATTAATTATTTTTTGTTTTGAAATAGAATTATAAGGGCTGGTTTTATCCAGCTCTTCAAACGCATATATTGCATCTTCTACAGTATTAGTGAGAATGCCTGGGGTATCAAAGCTTTTGCTCAATGGCACAATCCCATTTGTTGACCACCTATTTTTTGTTGTTTTTAAACCAACATTTCCAGTTACTGAGGCAGGTATTCTTACGGATCCAGCGGTATCAGTTCCAAGTGCAAGCGATGCAGTATTAGAGCAAAGACTTACTCCAGACCCGGCACTAGACCCCCCTGGGGCTCTATGATTTTTTTTATCCCATGGGTTAGTAGGCGTTCCCCAATGAGGATTTATACCTACCCCACCAAAAGCAAATTCAACAGTGTGAGTTTTGCCCGTAATAAGAGCATTATTGTCATCTAAAATGTCAATTAATGGCCCTTGTTGTTCCCATTTCTTGGGTAGCTCTCGAGGCGTTCCCGCTCTTGTTTTATATTTATCGACCCCATACAAATCTTTAACAGAAATAGGTATCCCCGATAGTGCATAAAATTTATTGCCTTTTAACTTTTTATCTATCCTAATTGCTTCTTCGGTAATTTTTTTATCATTAAATTCAATGAAGGCGTTATGGCTC
>CEUZ01261572.1_pt1 | contig 13834 bp, 13 predicted proteins | sample 361511 | NCBI WGS metagenome assembly CEUZ01 (sample SAMEA2622822, study PRJEB7988) | marine metagenome | biome: marine biome (ENVO:00000447); feature: surface water layer (ENVO:00002042); material: "saline water (ENVO:00002010), including plankton (ENVO:xxxxxxxx)" | depth 5 m
CTTCCACTTAATAATATAGCTATAAATGAAATTCCAAAGCCAATTTCGCCACTTATATTTGAAGATTTTTCTGGTAATGAAATTAATTTAAAGGACTATAAGGATAAGCTTGTAATTATCAATTTTTGGGCAACGTGGTGTGAACCATGCAAGAAAGAAATGCCTTCGTTAGACGCTCTTTATTTAAATGATAACTTTAAAAATTTAAAAATTTTTGCAGTAAATATGGAACAGCCCAATACATCTAAAACAAAAAAATTTTTCGCAGATCTTAATATTAAAAAACTAGAAATTTACTTTGATAGTAATTTAAATTTTGTTAAAGAATTTAAATTAAGAGGAGTACCCACGACAGTTCTTGTTAATAAAAAAGGTCAAGAGTTTGCTAGAATAATTGGTGAAGTTAATTTCCAGGATAAAAAATTTGTAAAATGGCTATTAAATTATGACTAATTATAATTTAAAGGTTACTTCAATATTACCGTTATCAAAAAACAAACCTAAGCAAGCAGTTGTGTTATGCCATGGTTATGGGGGAGATGGAAAAGATATAAGTACTCTTGCAATAAATTGGCAACGTTTTTTGCCAGATACAATTTTTCTGTGTCCTGACGCTCCAGAAGTTTGTGCTATTAATCCAAATGGTTATCAATGGTTTGATTTAACATCAGAAAATGAAAAAATAATTCTTGAAAAATCTATAATGGCAGAAGAAAAATTAAGTTTATTTTTAGATCAAGTTTTGGACAATTTTGAATTAGAACCTGTTAATTTGGCTTTAGTTGGCTTTAGTCAAGGATGCATGATGGGTATTCAAGTTAGTTTAAAAAAAAGTAAACAAATAAATTGTTTAATAGGTTATTCTGGAAAAGTTATTAATAAAAAACATTTATCAGATAATATTAATTCTAAACCAAAGATATTATTAATGCATGGTGCTAACGATACAATTGTCCCAGCAACACACTTATTAGAAGCAAAAGAATATTTTGGTAAAAATGGAATTAAAATAAAAACTAAACTTTTTAAGAATTGTGAGCACAAAATACCAGTGGAGGGAGTTAGTCTTGGTTTGGGATTTATAAGAAAAAATCTTTTATAATTGAAACAAATTTTTAGCAAAACTATTTCTTGTAAATTTCATCTTAATCCGCTAACTTATTGTTATGATTATATCAGCATCTGAAAGAGTGCCTTTAGAAAAATGTCCAGCATTAGTTTTAAATGCTGATTTTAGGCCTTTGAGCTATTACCCGCTTTCACTTTGGTGCTGGCAGGACGCTGTTAAGTCAGTTTTTCTTGAAAGAGTTAGTATTGTTTCAAATTATAAAAGAAAGATAAGAAGCCCTTCTTTTGAAATGAATTTACCAAGTGTTATAGCATTAAAAAATTTTATAAAGCCATATGATCATCCTAGCTTTACTAGATTTAATGTTTTTTTAAGAGATAAGTTTGCTTGTCAATATTGTGGAGATAAAAAAGATTTAACCTTTGATCATTTACTACCAAAGTCAAAAGGCGGAGTAACGGACTGGGAAAATGTAACTACAGCTTGCTCAACATGTAATGTTAAAAAAGGTGGTAGGTTATATTCTGAGTGTGATTTAAAACTAAACAGAAAACCTTTTCGACCTACAGTAGATGATCTGCATCAAAATGGCAGAAATTTTCCACCAAATTTTTTACACGAAAGCTGGATGGATTATCTGTATTGGGATGTAGAACTGTTACCTTAATAAATTTAAATTTTTTCAGAAATAGTAATTGCTATCCTTGAACCTGTTTGGATTATTTTATCCATTACAGAATAAACTCCTGTATTAGTAGCCCCAGAGTCATACGCTATATTTTTGTGATTAACTTCATCCCCTCTAAATTTTTCAATTTTTTCTTTTAACTCTTTTTCATCATCACCTATTTTTTTTAATTGGTTTTGGTAGTGGTCTTCTATTACTTCTTCAACTGAAGCAGTACAGAGCATAGCGGTTTTTCTTCCCAACAAAGCGGTACTAAATCCTAAAGCAATGCCTGCCAAATCCCATATAGGAAGTAAATAAGTAGGCTTTATTTTTCTTTTTTGAATTTCTTTTTCAAAGTAATCTAGGTGTTCTTTTTCATGCTCTTTCATTAGCTCTATTTTGTCTTTTAAATCATTATCTTGTTTTATAGTTTTTAAAGCTAAAAGTTGGCCTTCATAAATTTTAATGGCGCCACGTTCTCCGGCGTGATCAACTCTTATGATTTCTTCCAAGGTTTTTTTATCAGTTTTTTTCATAATTAATAAATAATCTTATAAATATAACACTTAGGACAAGAGAAAAAATGGTATTAATTGCAGCAAGCGACAAACCAAGCACTCTAAAGCTTACTTTTTTACAACTTATACTATTTTGTTTTATTTGTTCCAAAAGATCTTCTTTTGAAAGTATTTTTGATAAATCTTGAGATTCACAGACTGGTGATTCAATAAAAAATCCTTGTTCAATTCCAAAATGATAAAAAGCTAATGCAGCGCTACCAATAAATACTATGGATAGTATAAATAAAGTAATTTTTTCATATTCTTTAATAAAAAGTATTTTAACAATTAATAATATTGATAAAAAATATGGAATCCTTTCATATAAACAAAGCTTACACGGTTCATGCCCCAACCAATGCTGAATTAATAAGGCTGATATTATTGCTAATGATATAAAAGAAAGGATAATTACAAGAAGTATATTGTTTGTTTTTTTAAGCATTATTTATTTAAGAAAAAATAAATTCCAGCAGCTAATATAAGTATTATTATAGTTATTAATGCTGCCCACTGAACACCTTTTTTTTCCAAAAAGGGACCAAATTTTTCACCAAATTTATATGTTAAATAAGCTACCAGAAAAAATCTTAAACCTCTCGTAACAATGCATATAAAAATAAAAGAAAGTAAATTAAAATGAATAATTCCACTGGAAATAGTTAAAAGTTTAAAAGGCAAAGGTGTAAATCCTGCAGTGACTAATATACCTAGCCAAGCAAAAAAACCTCCACCAGCTGTAAATTTATGTTTAAAAGAATCTGAATATTCGTAGCCGTATAATTCAAAAATTTTTATTGCGATTTCATTTAAAGAATAACCTATATAATAACCAAATAATGCACCTAACACCGAAAAAATTGTTGCAATTAGAGCAATTCGTAAAAATTCTTTTCTCTTTGATACTACCATTGGAACGATCATGACATCAGGTGGTATAGGAAAAAAAGAACTTTCTATGAATGCTTCAATAGCAAGAATTGGCTTGGCATATCTATGACCAGCCCAGCTAACACACTTATCATATAATTTTTTAATCATTTATAATTAAATTTTTATAAAGCTTTTTTTAAAAGCTTCATTCCATTTTTTATTTGAATTTTCATCAAACGTTATATCTAAATCAATATCTGATAGAATCCAATGATCTCTTTCCATTTCACCTTCAAGCTGTCCACTGCCCCATCCTGAATAACCTAAAATTATTAAGCTTTTTTCAGGACCCTTATTTTCAGATATATCAAATAAAATATTATAATCTTGAGTAATTGAAATATTACCAAAGTTTTTTGTAGTTTCACTTTCATATTCAGCTGAATGCAATATAAAAATTTCTTTTACATCAACTGGACCTCCCCAAAATACTGGAATATTTATCTTGAATAATCTCTCTCTTTCTTCTGATGAGCTGAGAGATGGATCTATTAACAAGGCGATTGGCATCACCCCTAATGGTTTATTTATTACAAGACCCCAGGCACCATCTTTATCACTTTCAAACATAACAATTACTGTTTCACTAAATCTATCATCTTTCATTTTTTCTGTGGCAATTAGGAAATGATCTTTTACACTTTGATAAAATTTCCCTTTTAAGTAATTTTTTGGACCTTCGGCTGATACAATAGAGTTATTAAATAACGAAATTGTTATTGTAAAAATAAATAATAATAATATTCTTTTCACCATAAAATCATTATAATAACACATATGAATATTGTTACAGATGTAATTTTACCTTTGGCATTAGCGTTTATAATGTTTGTATTAGGCTTAGGTTTAACTGGAAATGATTTTTTAAGAATAGCCAAACAACCTCGTGATTTTTTTGTAGGTGCCTGTTCGCAGATAATTTTACTTCCAATTATTGCATTTATTCTTGTAAAGATATGGCCTATTGCTCCTGAGTTGGCAATTGGAGTCATGATAATTGCAGCTGCTCCAGGAGGTGTAACATCAAATTTATTAACTTCATTTGCGAAGGGAGATGTGGCTCTGTCTATATCACTTACCGCAATAATTAGCTTGTTATGTATTTTTACAATTCCGTTTATAGTTTTAACATCTGTGGAATTATTAGGCAGTTTAAATGTAGGAGGAAATATTTCACTGATAAGCATGTCACGAGATATGTTTTTAATTGTCACAGTACCAGTAATATTAGGAATGCTTTTTAGAAAGTTTATTTCTGGAATAGCATTAAAATTTGAACCAATAGCAAAAAAAATATCTGTTCTACTTTTTATTCTTGTTTTGCTAGGAGCAATAGCTGCAGAAAAAGAAAATGTAATTTCTTACTTTGCTCAAGCAGGATTAATAACTTTAGCACTTAATGTGATCATGATGATAGTAGCATATTACATTTCTCAATTATTTGCTTCAGGCAATAAACAAAAAAAATGTATTACCATTGAATGTGGTTTACAGAATGGAACTCTAGCAATATTTGTTGCAACTTCTATTTTTGGTGGAGGGATGTACGTAATACCTGCAGCTACTTATAGTTTAATAATGTTCGCGACTTCTTTAGTATTTGTATATTTAGTTAAAAAAATTAATTAATTTTAAGAATGAAAAATTTAAAGATTGTTAAAAATTCTGAAGCAGATAAGTTTTACAAAAGGAACTTAAATTACTCTAATCTAACTTTTAAGGGAAAAAGCAAAAAAATAACTGACTTACTTAACCAAACCAAGGCTAAATGCAAAAGTATTTTAGAAATAGGTTGTGGTGATGGTAAAAATTTGGATCAATATCAAAATATATTGAATATTAAGAATTGCTATGGCGTTGATTTGTCAAAAAAAGCTATTAAACAAGGAAAAAAAAAATATAAAAATCTTAAGCTTTTACAATCTTCTTCCTTGGAAATTAATAGAATAAAAAAAAATTTTGACTTAGTGATTTGTGGCTTCTTTTTGTATTTGCTCGATAGAGATGAAATATTTAATCAATTTAATTTAATATATAAAAAAATAAATAAAAATGGTTATTTAATAATTGAAGATTTTGACCCACTATTTAAACACACAAATAACTCGGGACATAATAAAAATTTAAAAACATTCAAAATGGATTATACCAATTTTTTGGAAGAGAGCGGTCTTTTTAAGCTAATATATAAGTTAAGAAGTCATACAAGCAATTCATTTAAAAAAAAATTCAAATCGAACGATATTTCATTAAGTTTATATCAAAAGATTGATTTTATAGATAAATATCCCAAAAATATTTAAACTTTTAGGGGAAAAATTAAAAAAGCATTATTTTTTTATTGTCTCATAAATAAATTCAAAACATAATGAGTAAAAAATATTAATTAATAAGGGGAAAAATGGGCGAATGGCGGAACTGGTAGACGCGCAGGACTCAAAATCCTGTAGTAGCAATACTGTGAGAGTTCGATTCTCTCTTTGCCCACCAAAACAAAATGAATTTGAATAAATTTAACAGTTTAACTGACTTATTTTTTCATCAGTCAACTAAACAAAATCCAGAAGAAATTTTTTTAGAATGGCTTAATCCTATTAATAGAAAAAAATTTACTTGGTCAGAGACAACTGAAAACGTATATAAATTCACAAATATTTTAAAAAAATTTATTAAAAAGGGAGATAGAGTTCTTTTGCTTTCAGAGAATCGTCCTGAATGGCTTATTGCAGATTTATCAATCATGTTAGCAGATGCAATAACTGTTCCAGCTTACACCACATACACAGAAAAAGATTATAAATATTTGATCGAAGATTGTGAACCATCCGCAATTATTGTTTCAAATAGTTTAATGCATAAAAAATTAGAAAAAATTATTAACGAAAAAATTTTTATTAAAAAAATAATAACTTTTGATCACATTATTGGGGCTGATTACAATGACAGATATATAAATTTTTCTTCTATAAAAAATATAAATTTATTGGAAAAAGATAAAGAAAAAAATATAAATATAAAAAGATCTTCTCCAGCATGCATAATTTACACTTCAGGTACTGGTGGAAATCCAAAAGGAGTTATACTAAGCCATGGCGGAATATTAAATAATATGGAAGGTGCAAATGAAATTTTAAAACCATTAATAAATAAAAAACCAGTTTTTTTGACGTGGTTACCTCTCTCTCATTCTTATGAACATACAGTTCAATTTGTTCAAATTTTAGTCGGAGCAAAAGTATTTTATGCAGAAAAAATAGAAAAACTTTTAGACAACATTTCGGAAGCTAAACCTACAGTTATGACTGCTGTTCCAAGATTTTATCAAAATCTCTATAACAAAATAAATATAAATATGAAAAAAGCGACCGGGCTAAAAGCAAAATTAATTAAATTAACAGTTAGTTTGGGAAAGAAAGAGCTTTTAAAACAAAAAATGAGCTTTTTAGAAAAAATTACAAATTCGCTGTTAAATATTCTAGTTAGAAAAAAAGTAAAAAAGCAATTTGGTGGAAATTTAAAAGCATTTGTTTCTGGTGGAGGAGCACTAGATAAGGAGATAGGTGAATTTCTAAATGCTATAGGACTACCCACTTTACAAGGATACGGTTTGACAGAAACTTCTCCTGTTGTTAGCTGCAATCCAATTGATAAAATTAGAGTTGAAACAGTTGGGCCTCCCTTCAAAGGCAATGAAGTAAAAATAGCTAAAGATGGAGAAATATTGGTAAAAGGTGAAAATGTAATGCTGGGATATTGGAATAGAATTGATGATACAAACAAGGTGCTGAAGGATGGATGGCTTTATACTGGTGACATAGGAGAAATTGATCCTAACGATGGATATTTAAAAATTACTGATAGAAAGAAAGATATAATTGTTAGTGCAGGAGGAGATAATATTTCACCAGCCAAAATAGAAAATCTTATGTCCAATTCCATAGCCATAGATCAGTGCATGGTGTATGGAGATGGAAAGAATTATTTGGTAGCTTTAATTGTTCCCGCAAAAGATTTTAAAGGAAATAAAGATAAAATAAATTTAATTGTAAACGAAATTAATAAAAATTTAACTTTAGTTGAAAAAATTAAAAAATTTTATCTAATTGATGAAAATTTTAGTATAGAGAATGGTTTACTTACTCCAACTATGAAAGTAAAAAGAAATAAAGTAATTGAAAAATATAAAAATACTTTAGAAAATTTTTATAAAAAATAATTAATTTCATTTGAATTTATAGTGTAAAAAACATTGTTATTACTTGTTTTTTTTAACATAAAAAAATAATAATTTTTTTTAAAAAAATTAATTTATTTTAAAACTGTCAACATAATTTATGTTTGACATCAGTAAAAAAAGACATAAGACTGAAATATATAAGCGAATCAGTTAATGATTTGTTTTAATTAAAACAAAAAGGGAGTTAAAATGGCTAAACGTAGAAAGAAAAAAGGTAAAAAGAAGAAGAAAAAGGGTAAAAAAAGAAGAAGAAGAAGATAACTTATATCTTTTTTAAAGAATTGCGCCCTTCTTTAATTTTAAAGAAGGGCGTTTTTTTTATTTAGTAGCTTCAATTTTTATAGGTTCGTCATTTACGCGGTTTAAAGCTTTATCCATTTTTATTTTAGCTTTTTCACCTAAGACAACTTCAAACTCAGATTTTAATCTTTCATATGCTTTTTCAAAAAGTTGCCGTTCACTATAAGATTGTTCAGCGATCACATCTGTTTTTTTATTTAAATCTTTTACTACTTCGGCAAGTTCATAAAGTTTCCCAGAATTAATTTTTTGTTCATATTCCTGAGCTCTTCTGCTCCACATAGTTTTTTTAACTTTTGGTTTACCCTTTAGAATAGTCGTAGCCTTATTTATTTGGTTTATACTTGACACATATCTTAAATGAGATTGTTGGTTAAGAGGTATACTTAATGTCAATTTTTCTTTTTCTATAAAAACTTTATAAAAAGTTATATCTATACTTCCTATCTTAGCTTTTTCTATAGCAACAATTTGCCCCACACCATGCTTAGGATAAACCACATAATCTTTTACTTTATAAATCTTTTTTTCCGATGGTTGTTTTGAAATTTTTTTAATTTTTACTTCGTTTGCTTTAAAAATTTTTGATTTATAAAAATTAGGTTTAGCTGCAACATTAGAGCTACCTTTTACTTCATTTTTTTTTTTAATTTTTCTTCTAATTTTTTTTAATTTTTTCTTTTTTGCCATAATAATACTTAATCTCCTTTTCCAGGTTTTTCACTGAAATATTTTAACTTATCTTTAACATCTCGCCATTTTTCTTGGTCATCCGGTACATCGCTTTCCCTTTTTTTTGTAATATTTGGCCACCCTTCACTATATTTTGTATTTAATTCTATCCAATTTTTTATATCCTTATCTGTATCTGGTTGAATAGCATTAATGGGACACTCAGGTTCACATACTCCACAATCTATACATTCGTCAGGTTTAATGACAAGCATATTTTCACCCTCATAAAAACAGTCTACAGGACAAACTTCAACGCAATCCATTAATTTACATTTTATACAGTTGCCATTAACAATATATGTCATATTTTTTTTATATAATTTTGAACTTTAGTCTTAACAATTCCATTATCTTTGTCTGAAATGTAAAGTAACCCACAAATTCTTCTAATTAAATTTGACTCGTAAACATCATTAGCATCGTCTGAATATACAATTTTCCAAATTATTTCAATTATTTTTAATCTAAATTCCATTGAATATTTTTTAATTTCACTAGTAAATTCAATTATCTGATTTGATTCTTCCTCCTTTTTTTCAGCAAGCTTTAATATTTTTTCCGTTTCAGATATTTTTATTTGGTTTAATTCTGCAACAACCTTCTTAATAATATCTCTTTCTGCTTCAGTATAGTTTTCATCTATTTTTGCTGCATGAACCAATAAAGCTATAATCAAAATATTTTTATTATTTGGATCTTCTTTTTTTTCTTTATTAAATATTTTTTTAAACATTTATCTAAATATTAACTCACTTAATTTGCCAAACGGGTTATCTTTACTAGTCTTTTTATCTTTTTTTACACTTATATTTTTAGGAAACTTAGGCTTATATATGAAAAATTCTTCTTTATCATCCTTAATTTTTTTTCTTTTATATTCCATTAATTCTAAAAGTTTGTAAAAATTTTCCCTACTGCATCCAATTAAATTAATCATAGTGGAGTCTATTTTAAACATACCATCTTTAACATTTTCAATAATTTTTAAAAAAAGTCTTTCCAGAATATCTACCCTAACATAAAATTTGTTAAAATTTTCGAAGCCACATATCAAAAGGAATTTATTATTCTTAATTTTTTCATCTTTTAAAAAATTTAATCCAGATTTTGGAATAATATATTTTTTATCTTCCAAATAATATAATTTCCAGAGTTTTACTCTAAGTGTCACAGCGCTTGGTTTTAACATTCTAGGAAGAAAAATATGATAACGACCAATTTTTACGCCCGCTTTTCTTAAATTTAATCTATCCTCCCGAGAGAAATTTTTTATTATTTGATGTACTTTTTCTCTTTTCATAACACCATTTTTTTCAAACAATTGATAACAAAGTGCTCGAACGTAGTTATTCTTGAACTTTGATTTACTTAGATTTACAAGGTCAGATAATTCTGAATAAATAAGCTTATATAATTTTTTTTCCAAATCGATTTTTAATTTTTCCTTTATTTCTGGTTCAATTGATTCATCAACTATGAGTCCCAATTTAGGATTTAAATAATTTGTTCCTTTTAAAAGGTATGCTATAGGGCTATCCATCCAATAAATTTTATGGTCATCTTCAAGTTTAAAGTCATCACTTTTTATTATTTTATTTACCCTTTTCATTAATTCTGGCGCTATAGCCTGTCTTGCAGCTTTTCTAAGTGATTTAATATCAGTCTTTAACGACTCAGTTTTTAAGTCTAAATCTAATTTTAACCCCCTCAAGCGACCTACATACTGCTCATCAATGATAACTTCATTTTCATTTTTAATTTCAGTTACTAGAGAAATATCCTGGTTTAAAGTTCTGGACAAAACACTTATTCTTTTATCTATAAAACTTTTTGTAAGCTCCTCGTGTAATTTATCAGAAAGTTTATCTTCTATATATTTTGTTCTTTCTATCCAGTAGTCAGAATTATTAGCCCATCCCTTTTTATTAGCAACATAAGACCATGTTCTAACATTTGAAATTCTATTAGCTAAGGTGTCTATATTTCCATCATATCTATCCAAATGTTCAAGCTGCTTTTTCATATAGTCGTTTGTAACTTTTCCAGATTTTGTTGTTAAAAATTCATAAACTTTTTTTACAATATCAATATGTCTTCCATAGGCTTTCTTTGAAAAATCTGGTATTTGGCAACATTCCCAAAGTATTTTTATCAAATCTTCAGAATCTTTTATTTTTAGATCCTTATCATTTTTTATTAAAAATTTTAATACTTTTTCATCTTCGCAGTCATTAATTTTTCTTAAAAATTCATTGTTGGTTTTTTTTTCCAAAGATGAAACTAAGTTGTTCAGGCTACTAAAATTAATTTTGGAATTTCTCCAATAAATTAAATTAATTTTATTAAGCTCATGTTTTTCTATTTTTTCAATTTCTTCAGAAGTTAATTGTTTGCATTCGCCAGTAACACCAAAGGTTCCATCATTTATGTGCCTTCCCGCTCTACCTGCTATTTGAGAAATTTCACTAAGTGTTAGTTTTCTAGTTTTTTTTCCATCAAATTTTTTTAGATTACTAAAACTTACATTATTGATATCCATATTAATCCCCATACCAATAGCATCAGTTGCGACTAAAAAATTTGCATCACCTGACTGATATAACTCCACTTGAGAATTTCTAGTTTTTGGGCTTAAAGATCCCATAATTATTGCAGCCCCACCTTTTTGCCTTCTTACAAGTTCTGCTATGGCATAAACTTCATCAACTGAAAAAGCAATTAGTGCAGTTTTTGGATTTAAACGCGATATTTTTTTATATCCGCTGTAAGTTAGTTTTGAATATCGCTCTCTACTAACAAATTCAACATTATCGATAAGCGATGAAATTAAAAATTTCATCGTATGGGAACCAAGAAACATAGTCATTTTTTCTCCCCTAGCATTTAATAATCTATCGGTAAAAATATGACCTCTTTCGTGATCGGTGCACATCTGTATTTCATCAACTGCAACAAAATCTACAATCATATCTTGAGGCATAGATTCTACTGTGCAAATATAATAATTAGGTGTTTTTGGGATTATCTTTTCCTCTCCAGTAATAAGCGCAACTTTCTCGATCCCAATTTTGTCTATGCATTTGTCATAAATTTCTCTTGCTAGTAATCTCAGAGGAAAACCAATAATTCCATTTTTGTATTCCAACATTGTTTCAACAGCCAAGTGTGTTTTCCCTGTATTTGTAGGTCCTAAAACTGCAGTAATTCTTTTTGAGCTGTTTTCCATAAATTGTGTTTATTTTTTTTTGTTATACTATATTTAGATTTTCATTGGGAACAAAAGACGATTAAAACGTGACCGAATCACTCTGAAAAAAGTTCTCCTTTTAAATAATTGAAAATAAAGTTTAGCATAATTTTAAAGAATTCAATATCAAATTTTTTTGGCATAATAGATTAATGGAAACGCACCTTTGGAAAATTAACAAAAAAAAGCTAAATAAGACAAATTTAGCCCTATATTCTAATTTTATTAAAAAAAAATATAAAATTAATTTAAGTAATGATTTTAATAAAATTTGGAAATGGTCAATAGATAATCCCCAATTTTTTTGGAAATCAATATGGGATTTTACAAAAGTAAAAGGGGATTTAGGAAATACTCTACTTAAGAAATCTAATATTTTTTATAAGAATAAATTTTTTCCTGATAGCAAATTAAGTTATGCCAAAAATCTCTTAAAAAACAATAATGAAAAAAAATCAATAATATTTAAAAGCGAAAATGGGTACAAAACTTATTTATCTTGGAAAAAATTAAATTTATATGTTGCTAAAATTTCAAATTGGATGAAATCAAACGGAATTAAAAAAGGTGATAGAGTAGCTGCGTATTTACCAAATATACCAGAAACTGTAATAGCATATATTAGTACTTCAGCTTTAGGAGCTATATGGTCATCTTGTTCTCCAGATTTTGGAACATCGGGGGTTACAGATAGATTTTCACAGATTAAGCCAAAAATATTATTTATAGGTGATAAATATTTTTATAATGGAAAAAAAATTAATATTTTAGAAAGATTACCAGAGATACTTAATAAAATACCATCAATTAAAAAAGTTGTTATAATCCCATATCCTGGAACAAAAGTTGAAAATAAAAAAAAATTTAAAATTAAAATATACAATTGGAGCAAACTAATTAATTTAAAAAATAGAAATAAAATTAATTATACAATGTTAAATTTTAACGATCCTTTAGCTATTCTTTATTCAAGCGGTACAACTGGCAAACCAAAATGTATTTGTCACAGTGTTGGAGGAGTTTTGCTTCAACATAATAAAGAATTACAAATACACTCTAATGTAAAAAACAACGATCGCGTATTCTATTTTACAACTTGCGGATGGATGATGTGGAACTGGCTAGTTGGTGCACTTTCTGCAGGTGCAACAATTTTGCTTTTTGATGGTTTTCCAATGTACAAAAAAGATGATTTACTTTTTGAGTTTGCAAGCGAAGAAAAGGTTACTTTATTTGGTATAAGCGCCAAATATATTGATGCACTAAATAATAATGGAGTTATACCTAAAAATAAGCACGATCTTTCTAAATTAAAAACAATTTGTTCAACAGGCTCACCGCTTTCAAAAGATGGTTTTCGATACATTTATGAAAAAATTAAAAAAGATGTTCATCTATCATCTATTTCTGGTGGAACAGATATTTTATCTTGTTTTGTATTAGGAAATTTATTTCAACCTGTTTATGCAGGAGAAATTCAAAATAGGGGTTTAGGTATGGATGTAGATATATTTGATGATAAAGGTCTTTCTCTTCGAAATACTAAAGGAGAGTTAGTTTGTAAAAAACCTTTTCCTTCAATGCCAATCAAATTTTGGAATGATAAGGATGACAAGAAATACAGAGCTGCATATTTTGAAAAATATAAAAATGTTTGGCACCATGGTGATTTTGCCAAAATAACTCATAACGGTGGTTTTGTAATTTATGGAAGATCCGACACTACATTAAATCCCGGGGGAGTTCGATTGGGCACTTCTGAAATATATAATGAAGTTGAAAAATTTAAAGAAATTAAAGAGTCCATAGTTATTGGTCAGTCATGGAAAAATGATATTAGAATAATATTGTTTATAGTGCTAAATCATGGTTACAATTTAAATTCTAAAATTATTGAAAAAATAAAAAAAGCAATCAAAACTAATGCATCACCTAGACATGTTCCATCTAAAATCATTCCTATTGCAGAAATTCCTAAAACTAAAAATGGAAAGCTTGTAGAATTAGCGGTAAAGCAAAGCGTTGAAGGGGAAGCAATTAAAAACTTGGAAGCTTTAGCTAATCCAGATAGTTTAGAACAATT
>CEUZ01152083.1_pt1 | contig 13828 bp, 11 predicted proteins | sample 361511 | NCBI WGS metagenome assembly CEUZ01 (sample SAMEA2622822, study PRJEB7988) | marine metagenome | biome: marine biome (ENVO:00000447); feature: surface water layer (ENVO:00002042); material: "saline water (ENVO:00002010), including plankton (ENVO:xxxxxxxx)" | depth 5 m
TTCATATCATCTTTTTTGATCATAGGGCCAGCTTCCATTGAAGTATGAATTTCATCCCCAGTTCGATCTAAAAAACCTGTGTTGATAAAGAAAACTCTGTCTTTTAATTCTCTTATACACTCTTTAAGATTTACAGAGGTTCTTCTCTCTTCATCCATTATTCCACATTTTAAAGTATATTTTTCAAGTTTAAATATTTTTTCAACTGTTTCAAAAATCAAATTTGTAAATTTACATTCATCTGGACCATGCATTTTTGGTTTTACAATATATATAGATGATTTTTTTGAATTTTTTTTGATCTTAAGATCGTGTAATGAACAAAGTGTAGTAATAAATGCATCCATAATTCCTTCAGGGATTTCCGACCCATCTTGAAGAAGAATTGAAGGGTTTGTCATTAAATGTCCTACGTTTCTATTAAGTAATAACGATCTACCAAAAAGTTTTTGTTCTTTTCCATTTTTATCAATGTATTTCCTGTCCGGATTAAGTTTTCTAATAAATTTCTTTCCTTTTTTTTCAAAATTTGAAATTAAGTTTCCTTTCATAAGCCCTAACCAATTTCTGTAACCTAATACTTTGTCTTCAGCGTCAACAGCTGCAACAGAATCTTCATGGTCACAAATCGCAGTAATAGCTGACTCTAGTATAATATCTGCAATACCTGCTGAATCACTTTTAGCACTAAAAGCGTTAGGATTAATAATAATTTCGATATGCAAATTATTATTTTTTAAAATTACTGCTGAAGGAGAATTTTTCTTTCCTCGAAACCCAATAAATTTTTCGTTGTTTTCAAGAGTTGTTTCTCCACTAAAAGTTTCAAGACTTAAGAAATCATCTATTACTTTAATTTTATTCACTTTTTTCCAACTGTTTTTTTTAAGACTAAAATGATCATCAAGAAATTTTTTTGTGTAATTTATCACTTCCAAACCTCGTTCAGGATCATATCTTTCACTTGCTGATTCTTCTGATTGGATAACGTCGGTTCCATATAAACTATCGTATAAACTCATCCATCTGGCATTTGCAGCATTAAGAGAGTACCTAGCATTCATAATAGGAACAACTAATTGGGGTCCAGCTATTTTTGCAATTTCATCATCTACATTTTTTGTATTTATAGTAAAGTCAGGCCCTATATCTTTTAAATATCCTATTTTTCTTAAAAATTTTTCATAAACCTGAATATCAAAATCTTTACCTCTATTTTCTAAATGCCATCTATCTATATCTATCTGGAGTTTTCGCCTTATCTCAATAAGTTCATTATTTTTATATAAAAGTTTATGCGCAGCGGTATCAAAACCTTTCCAAAAACTTTCCTCTTTAATTCCTGTCTCAGGAAGGGCTTCTTTATTTATAAAGTTATATAAAACCCTTGACACAGAAAGATTCCCCACTTTTACATATTTTTCAGACATTTTTTTTGACACTTTATTGCCTTTTTTAAATATAATAAACACGTTTATTAATGAAAAATTATTTAAATTTTGAAGGTGATATCAAGAATCTCGAGTTAGAGTTAGAAAAGTTAAAAGATCCTTTTAATCAAGATGGCCTTTCAGAGGTAGATACAAAAAAAATTTCAGAAATTCAGATTGAGATAGATGATAAATTAAAAAAAATATATTCAAATCTTAATCCTTGGCAAAAAACAATGGTCGCAAGACATGAAGATAGACCTAAATCTAAGTTTTTTATCGAAAACCTTTTTGAGGAGTTCATATCGTTATCAGGCGATAGATTTTATGGAGAAGATAAATCTGTAATTACTGGCTTTGCAAAATTCGAGGGTCAATCTGTTTTGGTAATTGGCCAGGATAAAGGTGAAGATTTAGAAAAAAGAATTGAAAAAAATTTCGGCATGATGATGCCTGAGGGGTATAGAAAAACTAATAGACTTATGAAATTAGCAGATAAATTTAATATACCTATTATATCTTTTATAGATACCCCCGGCGCATATCCGGGTGTAGGAGCAGAAGAAAGAGGGCAAGCTGAGGCAATAGCGAAGTCTATAGAATGTTGTATGGAACTTAAGGTAGCAACAATTTCTGTGATAATTGGCGAAGGTGGATCAGGAGGCGCTATAGCTCTTGCATCATCAAACAAAGTTTTGCAATTATCTAATGCAATTTATAGTGTAATAAGTCCAGAGGGGTGTGCTTCAATTTTATGGAGAGATCCTCAGAAAACTCTAGAGGCATCAGAGGCAATGAAACTTACAGCGCAAGATCTTCTTGACTTTAAAATAATTGATGAGGTAATACAAGAACCTTTAGGCGGGGCTCATAGAGACAAGGATCTTATTTTAAAAAATGTCCGAGCTTCTATAAAAAATAATTTACAATTTTTTCAATCGATGACTAGAGATGAAATATTTAACCACAGAAAAAATAAATTTCTTTCAGTAGGAAGAAACAGAGGTTTTATGAAAGAGACTCCCGCAGATTCATCTTTAGACATGAAAGATAATTATTTTGATGTGTTTAAAAATAAGTTTTTGAAAAATAGTAAAACTAAATTAATTTTAAGTTCTGTAATTTTAGCAGCTGTTTTAATTTATTATTTATTTTAGAGCACCACAACAGTGCTTATATTTCTTTTTTGAACCACAAAAACACGGTTCATTTCTACCTATCTTTTTTCCAACATATTTTGGGTCAATTTTTCTTTTAACAGCTTTCTCCGTTGTTTGATCACTTTTTTCAACAATCTTTATATTCATTAATATTCTGACAAGATCGTTTTTAAGTTTATCTAATAAATTTTTAAATAAATTAAATGCTTCTTTTTTATATTCAATTAAGGGATCTCTTTGTCCGTAGGATCTTAGACCTATCACCTGTCTTAATTGCTCTAAATATTGAATATGAGATCTCCAATTAGAGTCTATTGTTTGTAAAAAAATTCTTTTTTCTATTTCTTTAGCTTGATCATTTCCTAAAAAGTCAATTCTCTCTTTTCTTTTTAATTCAAATTTTTCTTTTATATTTTTTGAAAAATCATCATCATTTTGTTTGGAAAAATTTTGAAACTCCTCATCATTAAAGCTTTTTCCAAACATAGATTTAAAAAAAATACTAAATTCATTATTGGTAGAGCCTGTTATATTTTTATTTTTAAGCTCTAACATTTTTTGTATAATTTCATCTAAAAAATTTTCCGAGACTTCAAATATTTTTTCACTATTTATTAAGTCATTTCTCTGAGAAAAAATTACGTGTCTTTGGTCATTTAATACATTATCAAATTTTAAAAGTTGTTTTCTAATGTCAAAGTTTCTTGACTCTACTTTTTGTTGAGCTCTTTCTAATGCTTTATTTATCCAAGGGTGGTCAATACTTTCTCCATCCTTTAAGCCTAGCTTTTCAAGCATATTATTCATCGACTCTGAGCCAAAAATTCTCATTAAATCATCATCTAAACTTACATAAAAAATTGAATTTCCTTCGTCACCCTGTCTTCCCGACCTTCCTCTAGCCTGATTATCAACTCGTCTAGACTCCATTCTTTCAGTTCCAATCACAAATAAACCACCTAAGGATTTTATTTTATCCTTTTCCTTACTTAAAATATTATCTTGTAAAGTTCCTTTCTTACCGCCGAGCTGAATATCAACCCCTCTTCCAGAAATACTTGTTGTAATAATTACAGATTTTATTTTTCCAGCGTTAGCAATAATCTCAGCCTCTTTTTCATGATTTTTTGCATTAAGAACTATGTGCTTAATATTTTTTTTATCAAAAAGCTTTGAGTATTGTTCAGATTTATTGATACTCGATGTAAAGACTAATATAGGTTGTCCTTTATCATTACATTCAATTACTTTTGATACTATTGCGTTATTTTTTTCCGACTCCGTTCTAAAAATTTGATCATTCCAATCTTTTCTAATCATTTTTTTATTAGTAGGTATAGAAACAACTTGTAAATTGTAAATTTCAAAAAATTCCTCAGACTCAGTCGATGCTGTTCCAGTACAACCAGAAAGTTTATTATAAAGCTTAAAATAATTTTGATACGTTATTGATGCGAGTGTTTGATTTTCCACTTGAATTTCGATTCTTTCTTTAGCTTCCAATGCTTGGTGTAGCCCATCTCCATATCTTCTGCCCTCTAAAATTCTCCCTGTAAGTTCATCTATAATCTTTAGCGATCCATCTTGGACTATGTAATCTCTTCCTTTTTGAAAAAGATGGTTTGCTCTAAGGGCTTGATTTACATGGTGAACTAAATTTAAGTTTTCCGGATCATAAAAATTACCATTTTTTAAAATTCCAGCTCTTGAAAAAATATTCTCCACGTTATCAATACCAATATTAGTTAGTAAAATATTTTTATCTTTTTCGTCAATTTCATAATCAGATGGATTCAATTCTTTAATTAATTTATCTATTGCTAAATATTGATTTGTTTTATCTTCTGCTGCCCCTGAAATAATTAATGGAGTTCTGGCTTCATCGATTAAACATGAATCTATTTCATCTACAATCGCAAAAAAGTGATTTCTCTGAGTTATTTCTTCTTTAGAAAATCTCATGTTATCTCTTAAATAGTCAAAGCCTAGCTCGCTGTTAGTTGCATAAGTTACATCACAATTATAATTTTCTCGTCTTTCAAGATCGTTCTGATTATTATTGATAAATCCAGAGTTGAGTCCTAAAAATTTATAAATTTTCCCCATTTCTTCACAATCTCTTTTGGCAAGGTAATCATTAACAGTAACAATATGAACACCCTTTTTAGTAAGGGAATTTAAATACGCTGCTAGAGTTATAGTTAAAGTTTTTCCCTCTCCTGTTTTCATTTCAGCAATTTTACCTTCATGCAAAACTATCCCACCAATTATTTGAACATCAAAATGTCTTTCGCCCCTTACTCTTTTTGATGCTTCTCTAACTAATGCAAAAGCCTCTGGCAAAACACTGTCTAAAGAAGAGCCATTACTTACCTTATTTTTTAATTCATTTGTTTTTTTAGGAAATTCTGCATCCTCAAGTTTTATTATTTCGTCTTCAAAACTATTGACCTTTCTCAGAACTTTCTGAAGTCTATCAAGTTCTTTTTGATTGCTTGATTTTATTAATTTTGAGATTAATTTTAATGGATTTAACATTTAGTTTTTTGTTTATTTTTCTAATATAACTTTTAATATAGTTATTAAATTATTTATTTAAATACTATGGTTATAAATATTAAAAATTTTTTTAATTCAACAGATAATAACTCAAAATTAGGGGACTTTCAGGACCTTGAACATATTGATGGATTGTCAATTTCTACAACTAGTGCAAATCTTTATGAGAATCAAAGGGATGATCTTGTGATGTTTTATTTTAGGGAGGGCGCTAATTTTGCTTCAGTTTATACACAATCCAAAATAGTGTCAGAAAATATTAAGTGGAATATAAATTTAAAAAATAAAAAAATAAATGCACTTTTGATAAATACTAGAAATGCAAACGCCTTTACTGGAAAAAAAGGATATCAAGCCATAAAAGAATTAGCTGATGATTTATCTGTTCAATTGTCTGAAAAACAAAAGCAGGATGAGGAAAAACCACAAAAAATAAAAGCGAATCAAATTATTTTTGGTTCAACTGGCACTATAGGAGAACCTTTTCCATTATATAAAATAAAAAAATCTATACCAGAATTGGTAAATAAAATTAAATATACACAAAATAAATATATTTGGATGAAAGCAGCATTAGGCATAATGACGACAGATTTATCTCCGAAGCTAGCCATGGAAGAGTGTAAAATAGGAAATAGTGAAGTTAAGATATATGGAATTGCGAAAGGATCAGGAATGATATTTCCGAATATGGCAACAACGTTGGGATATATTTTTACCGATGCTAATATACCTACAGGGCTATTACAAAAACTTTTAAAAAAAAATATTGAAACAACTTTTAATGCAATAAGTTGTGATGGTGATACTAGTACAAACGACATGGTTTCAATATTCTCTACATCAAAAGCAAGAAACACTATTGTTAAAAATATAAACGATGAAAAAATAAAAGAATTTGATAAATCTTTACACTCAGTACTTTTAAATTTATCAAAAAGAGTTGCTTTTGATGGTGAGGGTGCCTCAAAATTTATTAGTATAAATGTCTTAAATTCAAAAAATCAAGATGATGCCAAAAAAATAGCGTTTTCTATCGCAAACTCACCTTTGGTTAAAACAGCTATAGCAGGTGAAGATCCTAACTGGGGTAGAATAATTATGGCAATAGGAAAAGCTAATGTTGATATAAATTTAAATAAGTTAGGAATTAAATTTGGTCAAATAAGAATTATAGAAAAAGGACAACTATCAACAAGTTACAATGAAGACGAGGTTGCTGAATATATGAAGGATAAAAAAATTGATATTTTTGTAGAGGTAGGTACTGGGAAGAAGAATTTTACAGCATATACTATGGATTTAACAAAAAAATATATTGAAATTAATTCTGATTATAGAAGTTGAAATTTTTCTTTTAAATAATTAAATAAAAAATATGATAAAATATAAACTAATATGCTCTAATTGCGAGTTATCCTTTGATAGTTGGTTTGCATCATCGGAAGAATTTGAAAAATTGAAGATAAAAAAATTGATTAATTGTCATTCTTGTAATTCGCACAAAATTGAAAAAACTCTAATGTCACCCAGTATTCTAAATAACAAAAACTCTGATTTTAAAAAAGATATCGATCCAAAGTATTCAAATATAAAAAATAAAATTAAAGAATATCAAAAATTTATTAAAAAAAACTTTGAGTATGTTGGTGATAACTTTACTTATAAAGCTCGTTCAATACATTATAATAACAATAAAGACAAAAAGGGTATTTATGGAAACGCTTCTTTAGATCAGGTAAAGGAACTAAAAGAAGAGGGGATAGATACAGAGGTTATTCCATGGTTTGATGAGAAAGAAAACTAATTCTTTTTAAATTTACAAATGTAATTGACAGAAGTATCCTTATCCAATTTCCAGTTATTAGTCAGAAGATCTAGCTTTACCCCATTTAATGATTCTAAATTTAAGTTGTTTTTTGAACATATCTTTTTTATATCCTCTGGACTTACAAATTTTTCCCATTCATGAGTTCCAATTGGCAACCATCTTAAGATATATTCCGCTCCAATAATTGCAAAAATATATGATTTGAGAGTTTTATTTATAGTTGCAATGAACATGATTCCATTTTTTTTTAACAACTCTGAACTTTTTTTAATAAAATAATTTACATCATTAACATGTTCAATTATTTCCATGTTTAAAATAACATCAAACTTTGTTTTTAATTTCAGCTTTTCTGGTGTTGTACAAAAATATTTAATATTAAGTTTATTTTTTTTTGCATGAAATTTTGCGACATTTATATTTTTTTCTGAGGCATCGATGCCAACAACTTTTGCTCCAAGCCTTGATAAAGGTTCTGATAAAAGACCACCACCACAACCTATATCTAATATATTGATATTTTTAAGTGGTTTACTAGATGCTCTTAAACTGAAATTTTGTATAATATTTTCTTTAATATATTTTAATCTTATCGGGTTAAAATTATGAAGTGGTTTAAATTTACCTTCTGGATTCCACCATTCAGAGGCTATTTTTGAAAATTTTTCTATTTCTTTGGTATTAGCAGTTTTCATAATTGATAACTTGTGGACATAGCAATTAAGTTGTATTTAATCAATATAATTTAATTTTTAAAAAATTAATATCAATGAAAATTGTTGTCTTAAAATTTGGTGGCACCTCAGTGGGTACAGTTGATCGAATTAAAAAAGTAGCTGATATTATTATTAGATTTTCAAAAAAAAGATTTAAAGTTGTAGTTGTTTCCTCAGCTATGAGTGGAGTGACAAATGAGCTTATTAAGAAATCAAAAAATATTAGTAAAAATTTTAATCTTTCTGAATATGATGTTTTATTGTCATCTGGTGAACAAATTGCCTGCGCTCTTATTGCAGGAAGATTGACGCATTTAGGCTTTAAAGCTCAATCTTGGATGGGTTGGCAAATTCCTATTTTAACAGAGGGTAATCATGGGTCCTCAAGAATAAATAATATTGGTAAAAAAAATATTTTTAAATTTTTAAGAGAAGGAGGAATTCCTATTATTGCAGGTTTTCAAGGAATAAATTTTAAAAATAGAGTTACTACTCTTGGCAGAGGAGGTTCAGATGCTAGTGCAATAATGTGTGCAAAGTTCTTTAAAGCAAGACATTGTATAATTTATACAGATGTAGAGGGTGTCTATACAACTGATCCAAATAAACTTCGTAAAGCGAAAAAGATTAAAATAATTTCATATGAAGAGATGCTTGAAATGGCATCTTTAGGTGCAAAAGTTATGCAGCCAAACTCTATTCAAGACGCAAGGCTTAATAGAGTTGACATTAAAGTTCAATCATCATTTACAAATAAAGCTGGAACACTTATTACAAAAAGAAAAAATATTATTAGTAATAAAATAATAAGAGGTATATCATTTACTAAAAATGATGCTAAAATTTCTTTGATTGGAATAAAAGATAAGCCAGGTATTGCAGCATCTATATTCAAACCTTTATCCAAAAATTTAATAAATGTCGATATGGTTGTTCAAAATATTTCTGCTAATGGAAATGAAACTGATTTAACATTCACTATTAATTCAGAAGATCTTCTCAAATCTGAGAAATTAATAAAGAATAATACAAAAATAAAGTTTCGAAAAATTATAATTGATAAAAATGTGTCAAAAATTTCAATTATTGGAGTTGGAATGATCACCACACCTGGTGTAACATATAGAATGTTTCAAGCATTAGCAAATAAGAATATTAACATTCAAGTTATATCAACATCAGAAATTAAAATTTCTGTTTTAGTAGATAAAAAAAATTTGAACAAAGCAATATCAACGCTCCATAAAGAATTTAATTTAGAAAAATAAGATGAGTCAAAGACCTTTTAGAATTATTAATAGACGTAAAACAAAAGTTATTAATGTTGGAAATGTTAAAATAGGAGGAGATAACCCAATTTCTGTCCAGTCTATGACAAATACACTAACATCTGATGCAAAAGCGACTATAAAACAAATAAATGAAATATCTGAGGAAGGCGCTGATTTAGTTAGAGTGTCGTGTCCAGATGAAGAATCTACTTACGCATTAAAAGAAATTTCAAAACATTCTTCAGTCCCCTTAATTGCTGATATACATTTTCATTATAAAAGGGCGATTGAAGCGGCTGAGAATGGTGCGAAGTGTTTACGAATAAACCCTGGGAATATAGGTGACAAACAAAAAATTCACGAAGTTTTAAACGCTGCAAAAAATAATGGTTGCTCCATAAGAGTTGGTGTAAATGCTGGTTCACTTGAGAAAGATATATTAGAAAAGTATAAAGAGCCATGCCCTGAGGCCTTAGTCGAAAGCGCAACAAGAAATATCAAGATCTTGGAAGACCAAGACTTTTTTAATTTTAAAATAAGTGTGAAATCATCAGATGTTTTTTTATCTGTAAATGCTTACAAACAATTATCAAAGACTTGCGAATATCCTTTGCATTTAGGAATTACTGAAGCAGGAAGTTTTGTTCCTGGTAGTATAAAATCTTCGATAGGTTTAGGAATGCTTTTAATGGAAGGCATTGGTGATACTATACGTGTATCTTTGTCTGATGACCCTGTGCAAGAAGTTAAAATAGGTAATGAAATACTTAAATCTTTAAACTTGAGGAATAGAGGAGTTAAGATTATTTCATGCCCATCATGTGCAAGACAAGCTTTTCCAGTAATAAAAACTGTTAAAATATTAGAAGAAAAACTGTCACATATTAAAACACCAATTACGTTATCAGTGATAGGTTGTGTTGTTAATGGACCAGGCGAGGCTGCTTCAACAGATGTTGGTATCACAGGCGGAGGAAAAGGTAATAACATGCTTTACTTATCTGGGATTCAAAATTCTAAGGTCATAACAGAAAAAATTATATCAGAAGTTATCGACCAAGTTGAAAAAAAAGCTTTAGAAATAGAAAAAAATAATGCTTCCAATAAAAACTATTGAAGACTTAATAAAAAAGCATTCTTTGCTAGAAAAAGAATTGTCGTCCGGCGAAATTGACAAAAAATTATTTGCTGAGAAATCTAAAGAATACTCTGAATTAAATGAGGTGATCAAGGAGGCAAAGGAATATGTATTATATGAAAAAAATAAAAATGATTTAGAAAAAATCATTGAGGATCCAAAAAATGAGAAAGATTTCAAAGAAATGGCTTCATTAGAACTAGAAGATCTCAAAAGTGCGTATAGCAAAAATGAAAAAAAATTAAAAATTTTTTTGCTTCCTAAAGATGATGCGGATAAAAAAAATGCAATTATTGAAATTAGAGCAGGAACTGGAGGTTTAGAGGCAAGTTTGTTTGCTTCAGATTTGTTTAAGATGTATGAAAAAGTAAGTCATAAAAAAAAATGGTTACTCGAACTGATTAGTATTTCTAAAAGTGATGCGGGAGGACTTAAAGAAGTAATAGCATCTGTAAAAGGTAAAAATATTTATTCAACACTAAAGTACGAAAGTGGTGTCCACCGAGTTCAACGTGTACCAGACACAGAAACTCAAGGCAGAGTACACACATCAGCAGCAACAGTAGCTGTTTTGCCAGAGGCAGAGGAAGTAGATGTTAAAATTGAAGAAAAAGATTTAAGGATTGATGTCTTTAGAAGTAGCGGGCCTGGCGGTCAAAGTGTAAATACAACTGACTCAGCAGTTCGTATAACGCATATTCCCACTGGTATAGTAGTAAGCCAGCAAGATGAAAAATCTCAAATAAGAAATAAAGAAAAAGGTCTAAAAATTTTAAGATCTCGAATTTATGAACTTGAAAGACAAAAAAAAGAAGAGGAAAGATCTAAAGATAGAAAAAGCAAAATAGGATCAGGTGATAGATCTGAGAGAATAAGAACTTATAACTTTCCGCAAGGCAGAGTTACTGACCATAGGATAAATTTAACTTTACACAAGTTAGATGAGTTTATGCAAGGTGAGATTTTTGATGAAATGATTGAAAATTTAAATTTAAAAGCGCAAGAGGAAAAATTAAATAATTTAGGTCAATGAATATTCAAAATTTATTAAATTATAGTGAAAAGTTATTAGATGATAACTCGAATTCGACTGTAACTTTAGACAGTGAAATTTTGTTAGGAAAAGTAATTAAAAAAAATAGAGAATATTTAATATTGAATTCACAAACTGAGTTACCAAAAGTAAAAACTAAATTATTCAAAAGTTTAGTTGAGAGAAGAAAAAAAGGTGAGCCAATTAGCTATATTGTTGAAAAAAAGGAATTTTGGAAAAAAGATTTTTTCGTTAACAAAAATGTTTTAATTCCAAGACCAGATTCGGAAATCTTGGTGGAGGAGGTTTTAAAAACATTCGATAATAATTCAAAAAAAAATATTTTAGATATTGGAACTGGTTCTGGGTGTTTGATACTTTCACTATTAAATGAGAGAAGAAATTTTTTTGGAACAGCCATTGATATTTCAAAAAATGCTTTAAATGTTGCGAGTTTTAACGCCAAAGTGCATCAATTAAGCAACAGAGTTAAATTTTATTATTCGGATGTTGACAAATTTTTATTAGGTAAATATGATATTATTATATCAAATCCTCCATATATTAAAAAAAGTAAAATAAAATATTTGGATAGATGTATCGCAAGCTATGAGCCCAGAATTGCATTAGACGGAGGTCATGATGGTTATTCTAAAATAAAAAAGGTTATTACAGGAGCATCTAAATTGATAAAAAAAAACGGGAAGTTATTTTTAGAAATTGGTTTTGATCAGAGGAATTTTGTTGTGAATATTTTAAAAAAAAATGGTTTTTATATAAATAAAACTAGAAAAGATCTTGGTATGAATGATCGTTGTATTATAAGTACGAAACTATAAATTTATGGTCAACTTTAAAAACAATAGTAATAGAAGAGGCAGATTTAGAAATAACGATCGTTCTTTCAGAAGAAATAATGAAGGTATGAAATATAAGTCAGATTTCGTATCTAATTCTAAATTTCAAAGAAAGTCTCCAGGAAAGAATAATCATAACGCATCTAAGCTTGTAGAAAAATATAACGATTTAGCTAGAGAGGCTTTAGCAAATGAAGATAAAATTTTATCAGAAAATTATTATCAACATGCAGAACATTTTAATAGAATTTTGACAGAGCAAGAAAAAAATAGATCTCTAAAAGTTGTTAACGACAATAATAATAAACCTCCTTCTGCGTCCAGTAATTCTGAGGAAGAAAATACAGAATCTCAAAAAATTTTAAATACTTAATTAATTCAATCTTTCGATAATTTCTGATTTCTTAACGTCAAGTTTTATTCTAACAATTTCAAATTCCTCTCTAGATTTTCCTTTTAAAATTTTTCCAGATGGTAATTTTAAAGTTTGAGAATTAATTTTTTTTCCATTTTTGATTACCTCATAATGAAGATGCGGTCCTGTTGATTTACCTGTCGATCCTACATAACCTATTATTTGACCTTGTTTTACTCTAACTCCTGCCTTAATACCGTAAGCAAATTTTTTCATGTGTGCATAAACTGTTGAATAAGTAGAATTGTGTTTTATCTTTACACAATTACCTCCACCACCACACCACTTAGCTCTTATTACTACTCCATCACCAGATGCCATTATAGGAGTACCTTCAGGGGCGGCAAAATCAGTTCCTCTGTGCATCTTATTGAATCCATCGATAGGATGTTTCCTCATTCCAAATGGAGAGGATAGTCTTGCTCCATTGATTGGAGTTTTCATTAAAGCTTTTTTAGCACTTTTGCCATTAGGACCAAAATGTCCTTCATTTCCTTTTTTACCAAAATAATAAAATGGATTATTTTGACCTCTTAAAACCAAATCAGCAAAAATAATTTTTCCAGTTTCAAATTTTTTTCCACTATCATCTTCAAATATTTCATACATTATTTGAAATGTATCGTTTTTCCTTATATCTCTCTGAAAATCTATTTGAAAACCATATATATCTGCAAAACCAACAATTATATTTGCTTCAATTCCTAAATTTGAAGCAGTTCTGTAGAGACTTGATAAAATTTTACCTTCTTTAAAAATGATTTTTTTGTTTAAATTAGTAACTACCTTTATCTTTTCAAATTTTTCTGTAGATAAATTTTTAGTAAGAAGTACTTTTTCTGTTCTTGATAACGGGAATATTAGATTTAAAATTTGTTTTTTATCTGTTTGTTCAATTGTAAATGAAATAGTTTGACCCATTTTTAAAGTATTCAAAGACTTTTCAACTGATAAAATCTTTCTTATTTTATTTATTTCTTGATCTGAAATTTGATAATTCTTTAAAATTTTATAGAATGTTTCACCTTGCTTTACTTTATGAGTGACGCTTATGTTTTTAGGCTCTAAATTATCTAATATATGCAATAAAGTTTTTTTGAAGTAAATATTATTTACTAATTTACTATAATTTTGTGAAATTTGATTTTTGTTGTAATTATAAATTTGCATACTGCCAACAGAAATAAGAATTAATATTAGTAGAAAAAATACAGACACATTTTTTCTAAAATCCACCTGTATTTTAAATATATTGAATTTCATTTTAAATTGAGAAAATAATAATTCACAAAGTGTATAAAATCAAAAAAAACCCTTGATTTTATTGATATTTTTCTAGGCTTTTTAGCTCATAAGCACTTGATTTACTCCTATTTTAGATTATAAGCGTCACACTTTCTCAATAAAATTATTGTGAA
>CEUZ01292120.1_pt1 | contig 13821 bp, 15 predicted proteins | sample 361511 | NCBI WGS metagenome assembly CEUZ01 (sample SAMEA2622822, study PRJEB7988) | marine metagenome | biome: marine biome (ENVO:00000447); feature: surface water layer (ENVO:00002042); material: "saline water (ENVO:00002010), including plankton (ENVO:xxxxxxxx)" | depth 5 m
TGAATATTGGAATGATTATGGGAGCTGGCTTGCTTGCGTCTTATCTAGGTTTATTTAAATCAAATCAATGGCCCCAAAAAATTGAATTATTATCAGCCGCATTAGGTGGAATATTAATGGGAATTGGTGCCCGTTTAAGCTTTGGATGTAATATTGGAGCTTTTCTTGGGGGGACGGCTTCAGGAAGTCTGCATGGTTGGATATGGTTTGTAATGGCTTTCTTGGGTACATATATCGGGGTAAGATATAGAAATTTTGTAGGTTTTAAATGATAAATACAAAGAAAATATATTTAATTATTGTCATTGTTACTTTTTCTTTATTGGTATACGATCATCTCACAAGTCCTGTATTGCCTGTATCTTCTCCAGGTCAGACAGAAAATAGCTGTGCCCCTTGTGGAGCTCCTTGTAAACAAAAATAAACTACTAAAAAAATTACATGAAGATTATATTTATCCTATTTACTTACTTACTAATGATAAATGCATCACTTGCTAACTCATTAGAGGAGTTATATTTGCAATCTGTATTAATCAATGCTAATGATGAAAACTTATATAGTAATCCAAACGATATCGTTATCGGAAATAAGAATGGTGATATAACAATTGTAGAGTTTTTTGATTACAATTGTGGATACTGTAAGCAGGCATTATCAGACATAAACATTCTTATTAGTAACGATAAAAATCTACGTGTAATATTAAAAGACTATCCAATATTAAACGAAAACTCCTATGATTTAGCAAAATTGTCAATTGCAGCAGGTATGCAAGGCAAATATTTTGAATTTCATAATAATATTCTAAATCAAAAGGGCAGGGTAAGCTATCAAGGAGCTTTAGATATAGCTTCTGATATAGGCTTAGATAGGGCAATGCTAGAGGAAGATTTTAATGGAAAACATGTGAAAGATGTCATTGCCAATAATAAAGTTTTAGGTTATTCTTTAGCGGTATCTGGGACACCTGCTTATTTTATTGGAGATATAAGAGTTCCGGGGGCGGTAGGTTACGAAAGATTAGAAGAGTTTATTGCATTTGCTAGAAAAAATGGGATGAATTCATTCTCTAATTATGTTACTGATCTATCTAGAATTGGAGATCAGGAAGCGCAACAACTTATGGATAGGTATAGTTTAGATTAAATTTGTTAACTTTATTAGAGGATTTAGAAAATGATAAAAAGAGGTTTGTTAATTTTGGCTTTTGTTGCCTTTATTTATATAGGGTTCCAAATGTCAGGTGGAATGAGAGCTGGTCAAGACGCTTTAGATGGTAAAAAATATGATGAAGCAATTTCATTGTGGGAAGATATAGCAGAAAATGGTACAGGTATTCCATTCTTTAATCCACAGACAAAAGCGCAACAAAAAATTGGACATGTTCATGCATTTAGAGATGATGGCATGATGAACATGGATGAAGCTATTAAATGGTGGAGGCGAGCAGCCAGCGGTGGTAATGTGGTTGCACAATTTGCATTAGCACAATCCTTTAGACAAGGCGATGGAGTTGAACAGAGTAATACAAACGCCTATGTATGGGCAGTGATATCTGCTGAGAAAAAAACTAAGAGTCAAAGGCGATATCAGGTTAATGCCGACACTTATAAGAAGGATTTAACTTCTGAGGAACTATCTGAGGCTTCAAAACTTATTACAAAGTGTACTGATTCAGATTTTAAAGATTGTCCGTATTAAGAATGAATGGCGTTGGCTTTATTACAATGCTTCCGTCATTCACATAAACTTTCAATTCTTTTTTTCCATAATAAAAGTTCATTGAATTCATTTTTGATTTTGGTGTTTTGACTTACTTGTTCACCCCATTTCAATGATCCTAAAATTATTATATCCGCATAAGATAGTTTGTCTCCAAATATATAGTTTCTGTCTTTAAGAATTGAATTTAAAAATGTGCAGTGCGTTTCGTAATCATTATGTCCATTAGATAAATTTGCCTTCTGGTATTCATAAGGTGTAGCTCCAAATCTTTTTGTTCTTGTAGTGAGGAAATATTCTTTATCTAACTCATTTAGATTATCGTAAATATCAAAAATGACCCTTTTAATGATAGAGCCGTTTAAATTAAAATCTGCCCAAAAATTAAAATGATATATAGCTTCTCTGTACTTACTTGGTAGGACTTTATTATTTTTAGTAGTATTGTTATTTTCAATATATTTTGCAATATTAAGAGATTCAGACATAATAGTGCTGTCATCAATGATAGTTGGTAATCTATGTTTTGATAATATTGGATTGTTAAGTCTATCTGAAAAAGTTGTTGGTATTGTTAAGTATTCAATTTTTTTATAATTTAAAAGATATTTAATTCTCCAGCAGTAGGGGCTGAATCTTAAGTCATTTTTGCCTGTTAGGTCATATATTTGTATCATTGTCACTTAATATTTTATTAAATCTTCTTCTGTATTTGTCTCTATTTATTGATATAAAAGACGAAATAATTATTATTGAAATACCTGATATAGATATGATAGCAGGTATTTCATAAAATAACAAAAAACCAATCAATGCAGCAGCAGTTATAGCCGGTAATAATATTATAAACTGACCAAAAGATCTTGCTAATAATGTTTGATAAGGAGTATGCTCTTGGTATAGCTCTTTTTATCGATGCCATTATTAGAGCGATTGTTATGCTGGAAATTAATATAAGGATTGTTCCAAATTTTTTTTCCATTTTTATTTGCAAATGAGTCTATTATTTCATTGATTCTATGTTTCATCTGTTAGCAATATTTATGGTTCTCAATTGTATTGAAATTTAAGCTTGTAAAAGTTGAATATAATACAAATATTTATATTAAATTACTTGTTATAACAGCTATTTTAGAATAATAATAATTATAAATTCATTATTATGAAAGCAACTAAATGAATTCCGTTATATTTGATTATCTTCCTGTATTAGTTTTTATTGGAGTTGCTATTGTTGTCTCTCTTGCTCTCATGGGATCTTCTTTTATTCTTGCCAAGTCAAATCCTGACCAGGATAAACTTTCAACTTATGAGTGTGGCTTTGAGCCATTTGAAAATGCTAGAGTAAAATTTGATATAAGATTTTATCTTGTTGCTATATTATTTATTATATTTGACCTTGAGGTTGCTTTCTTATTTCCTTGGGCAATAACACTTGGAAAAATTGGTATTTTTGGCTATGTATCCATGATGATTTTTTTATTTGTACTAACTATTGGTTTTATTTATGAATGGAGAAAAGGCGCTTTGGAGTGGGATTAATATGAATATACCAGAAAACAATCAAGTATTAGAGAATGATTATTTTGACGAATTGTCTGAGGAGTTATCAGATAAAGGATTTTTAGTTACATCCGTAAATGATGTAATAAATTGGGCAAGAACTGGTTCATTAATGTGGATGACATTTGGGCTTGCTTGCTGTGCTGTTGAGATGATGCAAGCATCCATGCCTAGATATGATCTAGAAAGATTTGGTACGGCCCCAAGAGCATCGCCGCGTCAGTCAGATTTAATGATTGTTGCCGGCACCTTAACAAATAAAATGGCTCCAGCACTTAGAAAAGTATACGACCAAATGCCTGAACCTAGATATGTTATATCAATGGGAAGTTGTGCCAACGGCGGGGGTTACTATCATTATTCATACTCTGTTGTCAGGGGGTGCGATAGAATTGTTCCTGTTGATGTATATGTTCCCGGTTGTCCACCGACTGCAGAGGCACTTTTGTATGGCATTCTTCAATTACAAAGAAAAATAAGAAGAACCGGAGATATAAATAGGTAATTTGGTAAATGACAACTAACAATAAAGATGAGATATTGTCCCATGAAGATGTATTAGGGTTAATTAATAAAAAATTTAAGAAAGCAATTATAGATTCAACCTCCACGACCGACTTATGTATAATAATCACACCTGAAAGTTTATTAGAAATCATAAAATATTTAAAAGATAATCCGAAGCTTCAATTTACAACTTTTATAGACTTATGTGGAGTAGACTTCCCTAATAGAATTGAAAGATTTGATGTTGTTTATCATCTTTTGTCTTTAAGAAAAAATAAGAGAATAAGGATAAAAACTTCAATAAAAGAAAATCATGGCGTAGATTCAATTGTAGAAATTTTTCCATCAGCTGATTGGTACGAAAGGGAAGCTTATGATTTATATGGAATAAATTTTTTAAATCATCCCGACTTAAGAAGGATGTTGACGGATTATAACTTTCAAGGACATCCGCTACGTAAAGATTTTCCTTTAACTGGCTATACGCAGGTTCGTTATGATGATGTAGAAAAAAGAGTTGTTCATGAACCAGTTGAATTAGGCCAAGAATTTAGAGACTTTGATTTTGAAAGTCCGTGGCTAGGAGATATTAATCAAGAGGGCTATCAAGAGGACTCTGAAGTTATAGATGACGAAAATGAATAAAATACAAGAAAAAAATACATTTACAATAAATTTTGGCCCTCAGCATCCTGCTGCGCATGGAGTTCTTAGGCTTGTCTTAGAGCTGGATGGTGAGATTGTTGATCGTGTAGATCCGCATATTGGTTTACTTCACAGGGGAACTGAAAAATTAATAGAACATAAAACATATACTCAAGCTATACCTTATTTCGATAGACTAGATTATGTTGCCCCAATGAATCAAGAACATGCCTTTTCTTTAGCTGTAGAAAGTTTATTATCTCTTGAGGTTCCAAGAAGAGCTCAAACAATTAGAGTGCTATATTCAGAAATTGGAAGAATCCTATCCCATCTATTAAATATCACCACACAAGCTATGGATGTTGGGGCTCTTACTCCTCCATTATGGGGATTTGAGGAAAGAGAAAAATTAATGTGCTTTTATGAACGGGCATCTGGAAGTAGAATGCATGCTGCATATTTCAGACCGGGAGGAGTTCATCAGGATTTACCAACAGATCTAATAGATGATATTGAATCTTTTATCGAAACACATCCAACGGTTATAAATGACATAGAAGACCTCCTTACTGAAAACAGAATATTTAAACAAAGAAATGTTGATATTGGCTACATTAGCCAAGAAGATGCTCAAGCATGGGGCTTTACAGGTGTTATGATTAGAGGCACTGGGTTACCATGGGACTTGAGGAGATCGCAGCCTTATGAAATATATTCTGAGTTAGATTTTGAAATTCCAATTGGAAAAAATAGCGATTGCTATGACAGATATTTATTAAGGGTTGAAGAAATGAAACAATCTCTTAAAATAATGAAACAATGTTGCGCAATATTAAATATCGAGCAAGGACCAGTTTCATCAGCAAATAATAAATTAGTTCCGCCAAAAAGATCTGAAATGAAAGAGTCAATGGAAGCATTGATTCATCATTTCAAATTATACACAGAAGGTTATCACGTTCAAGAAGGAGAAGTTTATAAAGCCGTTGAGGCTCCAAAGGGTGAGTTTGGTGTGTATTTGGTGTCAGATGGCTCAAATAAACCTTATAGATGCAAAATAAGAGCGCCTGGTTTTGCACACTTACAAGCAATGGACTATATGTGTAAGGGCCACATGCTTGCCGATGTATCAGCAATCTTAGGATCTCTTGATATTGTTTTTGGCGAAGTCGACAGATAAATTGTGGTTATTAAAAAATGAATAAGACTGTAAATAATAAGAAATTTGAATTTTCAAAATCTAATCTTGAGTTAGCAAAAAAAGAAATTTCTAAATATCCCGATGGGAGGAGTTCATCATCAATAATTTCTTTACTTTGGTTGGCCCAAAAACAAAATAAGGGTTGGCTTTCTGAGGACTCAATCGAGTATATTTCAAGTTTTTTAGGAATGGAGAAGATACGCGTATATGAAATTGTAACATTCTACTCAATGTTTAATTTATCACCAGTAGGTAAATATCATTTTCAAATATGCGGAACGACTCCTTGTATGCTCGCCGGCGCGGAAAGTCTAAAAGAAATTTTAGAGAAAGATATCGGAAAAACTGGCTCTGTAAGCAACGATAATTTATTTTCATGGGTTGAAGTTGAATGCTTAGGCGCTTGCTGCAATGCTCCCGTGATTCAAATTAACGACGATTATTTTGAAGATTTAAATGTTACCGACTTAAAAAACATTATCCAAGATCTTAAAAAAAATAAATCCATAAAAAGTGGTTCATATAGTGGCCGAATGTCCTCAGAACCAAAGAATACAAAAAATAAATTCTTAAGTAATGCCGAAATTGAAAAAATAGTTAATAACAGGACCAAACCGGGCCTTGAGAGTTAAGATGTTAAAAAAAGAAGATAAAATTTTTACAAATATATATGGTTATAATGGCCCAGACATCAAATCTGCAAAAAAAAGAGGCAACTGGGACTCAACGAAGTTTTTAATGAATAAAGGCAGAGACTGGATAATTGAAGAGGTAAAATCATCAGGTCTCAGAGGTAGAGGTGGAGCAGGTTTTCCTACTGGTTTAAAGTGGTCATTTATGCCAAAAGAAATTCAAGAAAGACCACATTATCTTGTAGTAAATGCCGATGAGTCAGAACCCGGAACGTGTAAGGATAGAGAGATTTTAAGACATGAACCACATCAATTTATTGAAGGATGTTTACTTGCATCTTATGCAATGAATGCTCATGCTTGCTATGTATATATAAGAGGTGAATATGTAAATGAAAGACACGCACTTCAGAATGCAGTTAACGAAGCTTATGTTGAGGGTCTTATAGGTAATAATGCTTGTGGTTCAGGATGGGACTTTGATTTATATGTTCATCATGGAGCAGGTGCTTATATTTGTGGGGAAGAAACTGCACTATTAGAGAGTTTAGAAGGAAAAAAGGGTATGCCAAGATTGAAACCTCCTTTTCCAGCCAATTGCGGCTTATATGGCTGTCCTACAACAGTAAATAACGTTGAGTCAATAGCAGTTACCCCAGAAATACTTAGGCGAAGCGCAGATTGGTTCTCATCACTTGGTAAACCTAATAACACTGGAACAAAGCTATTTTGTATATCTGGTCATGTAAATCAACCATGTAATGTAGAAGAGGAAATGGGCATATCTCTAAGGGAGTTAGTTGAAAAACATGCTGGTGGAGTTAGAGGTGGATGGGAAAATCTATTAGCTGTGATTCCTGGTGGTTCTTCTGTTCCCTGTTTACCAGCAGACCAATGTCAAAATCTATCACTTGATTTTGATACATTGAAAGATCTAAAGTCTGGACTCGGAACTGCGGCTGTAATCGTGATGGATAAATCAACTGATATTGTAAAGGCTATTGCAAGATTAAGTTACTTTTATAAACATGAAAGCTGCGGTCAATGCACGCCATGTAGGGAAGGAACCGGATGGATGTGGAGAGTGATGGATAGAATTGTAAAGGGCAATGCATCAATTGATGAAATTGACCTCTTACAAGATGTAACTAAACAAGTTGAAGGTCATACAATTTGTGCACTTGGTGATGCTGCAGCATGGCCAATTCAGGGATTAATTAGACACTTTAGACATGAAATGGAAGAAAAAATATTAAACAATTAGGTTATGTAATGACACAAAAGAAAATATTAATTGATGGTAAAGAACATGAGTTTGATGAAAGGCTCACTCTTATTCAAGCTCTTGAGATAGCTGATATTGAGGTACCAAGATTTTGCTATCATGAAAAACTCTCTATTGCTGGCAACTGCAGAATGTGTCTAGTCGAAGTTAAGGGTGCACCAAAGCCTGTAGCTTCATGTCATTTTTCATTAAGTGATCTTAGGCCGGGGCCTAATGGTGAGCTTCCAGAGGTATTAACAAAAACAGAAGGGGTGCATAATGCTAGAAAGGGAGCGATGGAATTCCTGCTCGTTAACCATCCATTGGATTGCCCTATTTGTGATCAAGGTGGCGAATGCGATCTCCAAGATCAGGCTCTTCATTATGGGATCAATAAAAGTAGATACAAGGAAAATAAAAGAGCAGTCGAAAATAAAAATATAGGGCCTTTAGTGAAAACTGTAATGACTCGATGTATTCATTGTACAAGATGTGTAAGATTTACATCTGAAGTTGCTGGAACAGAAGAATTGGGAGCTATTAATCGCGGCGAAAATATGGAAATAACAACTTACCTTGAAAAAGGTATGTCATCTGAGTTACAAGGAAATGTTATAGATCTTTGTCCAGTTGGAGCATTAACGTCAAAGCCATATGAATTTCATGCAAGACCATGGGAACTTACAAAAACTGAGTCAATAGATGTAATGGATGCTATTGGGTCAAATATCAGAATTGACTCAAAGGGCACTGAAGTAATGCGAATAACACCGATTTACAATGAAGACATTAATGAAGAATGGATATCCGATAAAACCAGGTTTATATGGGATGGCCTAAAATCCCAAAGAATAGATAGGCCGTACATTAGAAGTAATGGGAAACTTGTTGAGTCATCATGGAATGAGGCATTTCTGTACATAAAAAATCTTATAAAGGACATTCCACCAGAAAGAATTGGTTGTATATCGGGTGATATGGTTACTGCAGAAGAAATGTTTCTGATGAAGGCATTAATGAATAAACTTGGTTCTACAAATTATGATTGCCGTCAGGATGATTCATCAATAACAAATGAGTTTGGTAGATCACTCTATATATTTAATCCAAGCATCTCTGGTATCGAGTCAGCCGATGGACTTGTCATTATTGGATCAAATCCAAGATTTGATTCCCCTGTTTTAAATGCAAGAATTAGAAAAAGATGGTTAACAGGTGAATTAAAAATATCTCTAATAGGACAAAAAAATGATCTCACCTATGAATATAACTATATTGGAAACTCACCTAGTGATATAGATGTTGCTGATAAAATAGGATTGAAAGATTGCGAGAATATTATTTGGCTAGTTGGTGATGACGCTATAGCTAGGCCCGATGGTATCAATATATTATCACAAATAATTCAATGTGCTGACCAAAGTGGTTCAATTAATGATAGGTGGAATGGTTTTGCATTTTTACATAAAAGCGCCTCAAGAGTTGCTGGTTTAGATTTAGGTTTTATACCTAATAAAAATAGCATGTCTGCAATAAATATGGTCAGATCAGAAAAAATTGATTTGTTATTCATGCTAGAGGCAGATGAAATAAAGGCTGAGAACAAACATAAGATCTATATAGGTAGTCATGGCGATAATGGTGCAAATAACGCTGATGTTATACTACCAGGTTCATGTTATACAGAAAAGAGTGGTTATTATATGAATACTGAGGGAAGGCTTCAGGTAACTAATAGAGCAGTATTCCCTCCTGGCAAAGCCAAAGATAATTGGAAGATTATTGTTGAGTTGTCAAATTACCTTAAGCAATCACTAAATTATCTAAATTTAAATGATATTAGAAGGAAAATGATCAAGGAATATCCAGTTTTTAGCAATATTAACCAAATTGAAAAAGGTAAGATTAATAAATTACTTGAAATCATAAATTTAAGAAAAAACTATACTGACGAAAGGTTTTTAAATAAAAAAGCCGATTTTTATTTAACAAACCCAATCGCAAGGTCTAGCAAAGTCATGGCGGAGTGCAGTTTACAAAAAAGAGGTGAAGATGGATAATTTATTTAGTGTTTATCTGCTGCCTTTATTATTTATTATTTTAAAAAGTGTTTTTCTTATTGTCACATTATTGGTCGGTATAGCATTTCTGTTATTAGCTGATAGAAAAATTTGGGCAGCAGTACAAATGAGACGAGGTCCAAATGTTGTAGGTGCTTTCGGCTTACTCCAATCATTTGCTGATTTATTGAAGTTTATTCTCAAAGAAGTAATTATACCAATTAATGCTGATAAATTTGTTTTTTTATTAGCTCCATTTGTTACAACTGTTTTTGCTATATCTGCTTGGGTTGTTGTTCCCTTTGATAATGGCTTGGTATTAGCTGATATAAATATTGGTGTTTTATATATTTTGGCAATATCATCGCTTGGAGTTTATGGTATTATAATGGGTGGATGGGCTTCAAATTCAAAGTATCCATTTCTTGGAGCATTAAGGTCTGCTGCACAAATGGTGTCATATGAAGTATCTATAGGCTTTGTTATTATAACAGTAATATTATTAAGTGGATCACTTAACCTTACAACAATTGTAGAATCTCAGAACGGTGACTGGGGTCTTTTAAATTGGTATTTTATACCATTATTCCCGATGTTTGTTGTCTTTTTTATATCTGCTCTTGCTGAAACTAATAGGCCACCTTTTGACCTACCTGAAGCGGAGTCTGAGTTAGTTGCTGGCTTTATGGTCGAGTACTCATCAGCTCCATACTTGATGTTTATGTTAGGTGAGTATGTATCAATTGTATTAATGTGTGCATTTGCTACTATTTTATTTCTAGGAGGCTGGCTTGCCCCGTTTCCGTTTTTAGATTTTATTCCTGGATATATATGGTTTGTTTTAAAAATATGTTTTATGTTTTTCTTGTTTGCAATGGTTAAGGCTATGGTTCCTAGATATAGATACGATCAACTGATGAGGCTTGGCTGGAAGGTTTTCCTTCCTTTGTCTTTACTGATGGTTGCCTTAACTGCAAGTTATGTTGTGTTTATTTAGTGAGTGTTTAAATTAAGGTGGTTTATTTATGAATAATATTTTTAAATTTATAAAAAGCTTTTTGCTCCTTGACTTTATAAAAGCATTTGGTCTGGCAATGCGATATTTTTTTAAAGCTAAGGCAACTATAAATTACCCCTTTGAAAAAGGCCCTTTATCACCAAGATTCAGAGGCGAACACGCCTTAAGAAGATATCCTAATGGCGAAGAAAGATGCATAGGTTGTAAACTTTGTGAAGCTATATGTCCAGCTCAAGCTATTACGATAGAAGTTGGCCCAAGATTGGATGACGGAACAAGAAGAACCACTCGATATGATATTGATATGGTTAAATGTATCTATTGCGGGTATTGCCAAGAAGCATGTCCCGTTGACGCAATAGTTGAAGGACCAAATTTTGAATTTGCAACTGAGACAAGGGAAGAATTGTATTACGATAAGGAAAAGCTTCTTTCAAATGGTGATAGATGGGAAGAGGCGATAGCAAAAAATATAGAAATAGATTCAAAGTTTAGATAGGTTTTGTCAATGTTAGTTGCTAATATTTTATTTTATTTATTCTCATTTATAATGATAGCATCTGCATTTATGGTCATATTAGTCAGAAACCCTGTTCATTCAGTTCTCTTCTTAATACTATGTTTTTTTAATTCGGCTGGAATCTTTTTAATTTTAGGTGCGGAATTTTTGGCTTTCATTTTAGTTATTGTTTATGTCGGTGCTGTTGCAGTTTTATTTCTATTTGTCATTATGATGCTTGATATCGATTTTATTTCTATAAATTCGAGTTTTATTAATTATCTTCCTATAGGAATGACTATTGGAGTGATAGTGCTAACAGAGTTATTATTAGTATTGTTTACGTGGGATAACAAATTTTCGGCGTATAATTCAGTCAAAATTTTAAAGGATGATGTTACTAATACAGAGTCACTTGGGTTGATATTATATACAGATAATATTCTGTATTTCCAATTGGCAGGGCTTATTTTGTTGGCTTCAATGATAGGTGCTATTGTATTAACAGTAAATCATAAACCATCAGCTAAAAGACAAAATATAAAGGATCAGGTCTTACGAGATCCAAAGTCTTCTGTTGAAAAAGTAAATGTAAAACCAGGAAGTGGGATATGATAGATCTTAATAATTATCTGGCATTAGCTGCGATTATATTTGTCATTGGTATATTTGGTGTTTTTTTAAATAAAAAAAATATAATAATTATATTAATGTCCATTGAGCTAATGCTCTTGTCAGTAAATATAAATTTAGTAGCATTTTCATCATTTATGAACGATATAACAGGTCAGATGTTTTCGCTTTTAGTTTTAACTGTTGCCGCAGCCGAAGCAGCCATAGGTTTGGCAATATTAGTTATATTTTACCGTAATAAGGGCTCTATATCTGTTGATGATATTAGTCTATTGAAGGGTTAATTTTAAAATATGATGTATATAATTATAATTTTTCTCCCATTAATTGGCTGTCTTCTAACAGGGCTATTTGGAAGATCTATTGGTGCAAGGAATTCAGAAATTATTACATCATCTTTTGTGTCGATTGCAGCTATAATTTCTTGGTTTGCCTTATATGAAGTGGGTTGGTCAAATGGTATTAATGACCAAAATATCATTATTTTAACATGGTTGGTATCGGGTACGCTAGATCTAAGCTGGTCTATTAGAGTCGATACCCTTACAGTTGTTATGCTTGTTGTTGTAAATACTGTTTCTGCAGTGGTTCATATTTATTCTATAGGTTATATGCATCATGATAAATCTAGACAAAGATTTTTTTCGTATCTTTCATTATTCACATTTGCAATGTTGATGCTTGTAACATCTAATAACTTTATGCAATTATTTTTTGGCTGGGAAGGTGTTGGATTAGCTTCATACCTGCTCATTGGATTTTGGCATCATAAGGACTCTGCAAATTCTGCTGCAATGAAAGCGTTTATAGTAAATAGAGTAGGTGACTTTGGTTTTGCACTTGGAATATTTTGTATCTTTTATATTTTTGGCTCATTGGATTTTGACTATGTTTTTTCCAAGACTCCAGACTTTGTATCTCAGAGCATAAGTATTTTTGGTTATGAAATTAGTTCAATTTCATTAATATGTTTCCTTTTATTTATAGGGGCAATGGGAAAATCAGCACAATTTTTATTACATACTTGGCTACCTGATGCAATGGAAGGTCCAACCCCTGTCTCTGCACTGATTCATGCAGCCACAATGGTAACTGCTGGCGTATTTTTAGTAGCAAGATGTTCTCCATTATACGAGTATGCGCCCACAGTTATGGCTTTTATTGTCTTCGTTGGAGCAACTACTGCTATTTTTGCTGCGTCAGTTGCATTAGTTCAAAATGATATAAAACGTGTAATAGCATACTCTACATGTTCTCAGTTAGGTTATATGTTTGTAGCATTAGGAGTCGGTGCCTATCAAATTGGGATATTTCATTTATTTACACATGCTTTCTTTAAAGCTCTTCTATTTCTTGGCGCTGGATCGGTTATTCATGCTATGTCAAATGAACAAGATATGCGAAAAATGGGCGGTTTAAGAAAACTCATTCCAAAAACATATTTTCTAATGTTAGTGGGGACTTTAGCTCTAACTGGTTTTGGAATTCCCGGTTTCATAGGAATGGCTGGATTTTACTCTAAAGATGCAATTGTAGAGGCTGCATTTATGACTCATTTAGATGTGGGTAACTATGCAATCGCTATGCTTCTTGTAGCAGCTTTGATGACTTCTTTTTATTCATGGAGGTTAATATTTATGACATTCCACGGCAACGCAAGAGCGAATATTGATGTTACAAGTCATATTCATGAAAGTCCTAATGTAATGATTATTCCGCTAATTATATTAGTTTTAGGATCAATTTTTGCTGGGTACTTATTTTATGATTCATTTATAGATTATGGTTTTAAAGAATTTTGGGCAAATTCAATTTATATATTAAAGGAAAATCATATACTTGAAGAGATTCATCATTCTCCATACATTGTTAAATGGTCACCGACAATAATGATGATTTTTGGTTTCTTACTATCTTATTTTCTATACATAAGAAATCCAGATATTCCGTCTAAAATTGCAAAAGAACATGATATAATTTATAATTTCCTTCTAAATAAATGGTATTTTGATGAAATCTATAATTTTTTATTTGTTAATCCTTCTGTAAAGTTAGGACGTCTTTTCTGGAGGGG
>CEUZ01064276.1_pt1 | contig 13797 bp, 10 predicted proteins | sample 361511 | NCBI WGS metagenome assembly CEUZ01 (sample SAMEA2622822, study PRJEB7988) | marine metagenome | biome: marine biome (ENVO:00000447); feature: surface water layer (ENVO:00002042); material: "saline water (ENVO:00002010), including plankton (ENVO:xxxxxxxx)" | depth 5 m
AAATCAATTTAGAAAGAAATGAATTCAATTGAACATTTTATAGATGGTAAAATAACCAAAGGATCATCCAAGAAAACATCCAAGGTGTTTAATCCAGCTACTGGAGAACAAACAGCTAAAGTAAATTTAGCTTCTAAAACAGATGTAGATCTGGCTGTCGAAAAAGCAAAAAAAGCTTTTGAAGAATGGTCTAAGAAACCACCAATGCAGAGAGCAAGAGTAATATTTAAGTTTAAAGAATTAATAGAAAAAAATTCAGATGAAATAACAAAACTTATAGTTTCAGAACATGGTAAAGTTTATGAAGATGCAAAAGGTTCCTTAACCAGAGGACTGGAGGTAGTTGAATTTGCTTGTGGCATACCACATCTTTTAAAAGGTGAATTTACTGAAAATGTTGGAACCGAAGTTGACAGTTGGTCAATTAGACAGCCCTTAGGAGTTTGTGCCGGAATTACACCTTTTAACTTCCCGGCGATGGTACCAATGTGGATGTTTCCTCTTGCGATAGCTTGTGGAAATTCTTTTGTACTTAAGCCCAGTGAAAAAGATCCATCAGTTTCTATTAAATTGGCTCAACTATTTAAAGAAGCTGGATTGCCCGATGGAGTTTTTAACGTTGTAAACGGAGACAAAGAAGCAGTAGATGCTTTGCTTACAAACAAAGATGTAGTTGCCATAAGTTTTGTCGGTTCAACACCAATTGCAAAATATATTTATGAAAATGCAGCAAAAAATGAAAAACGAGTTCAAGCTTTAGGTGGAGCAAAAAATCATTGTGTTGTTATGCCAGATTGTGATCTTGATCAAGCTGTAAACGGATTGATGGGTGCAGCTTATGGTTCGGCGGGAGAAAGATGTATGGCCCAATCTGTGGCAGTTGCAGTTGGTAAAATTGGCAATCAACTTGTTAGCAAACTTGCAAAGAAGGTCGAGTCTCTCAAAGTAGGTCCTGGATTAGATAAAAATTCTGAAATGGGACCGCTAGTTACAAAAGAACATTTAGAAAAAGTTAAAGGATATGTTGATCTTGGTGTTAAAGAAGGAGCAAAATTGGTTGTCGATGGGAGAAATATAAAACTTCAAGGTTATGAAAAAGGTTTTTATATTGGAGGTTGTCTTTTTGATAATGTTGATAAAAAAATGAGAATTTATAAGGAAGAAATTTTTGGACCCGTTCTTTCGGTAGTGAGAGTTAAAGATTTTGATTCAGCTGTAAATTTAGTTAACGAACATGAGTTTGGAAATGGAACAAGCATATATACGCGCGACGGTGATGTAGGACGAACATTTGCTAGTAAAATTAAAATTGGAATGGTTGGTATCAATATCCCTATACCAGTTCCTGTTGCTTATCATTCATTTGGAGGCTGGAAAAGATCATTATTTGGAGACCAGCATATGCATGGTCCAGAAGGAGTACGATTTTATACAAAATTAAAAACTGTAACTTCAAAATGGCCCACGGGGTTAGCATCAAATCCTGATTTTGTAATGCCAACATTAAATTAAATTTTATGAAAAAGAAAATTTCATTGATAGGTGCGGGGCAAATTGGAGGTACTTTAGCTCATCTCATAGCGATTAAAGAACTTGCTGACGTGGTACTTTTTGACGTTGCAGAAGGTTTGGCAAAAGGTAAAGCATTAGACATTGCTCAATCAACTTCAATTGATGGTTTGAATATCAATCTTATAGGCACAAATAATTATGAAGATACAAAAAATTCAGATGTAATTATTATTACTGCTGGAATACCAAGAAAACCGGGAATGTCGAGAGATGATTTGCTAGGAATTAATTTAAAAATAATAAAACAGGTCGCAGAAGGGATAAAAAAAACGTCACCAAAAGCTTTTGTGATTTGTATTACAAATCCCCTGGATGTTATTGTTATGGCCTTACAAAAATATTCTGGCTTGCCAACAAACCAAGTTGTTGGAATGGCTGGGATTTTAGATTCTTCTAGATTTAAATATTTTTTATCCCAAGAACTCAATATTCCGGTAAAAAAAATAAAAAGTTTAGTTTTAGGGGGACACGGAGATACAATGGTTCCTCTACCCAATCATACTACAGTTGATGGAAAATCACTCCAAACAATAGTGAAACAGAAAAAATTAGACGAAATAGTAGAAAGAACACGAAAAGGAGGTGCCGAGATAATAAAATTTTTAGAAAAAGGCTCGGCTTTTTATGCTCCAGCAGCCTCCGGTGTAGAAATGGCAGAATCTTATATAAAGGATTTAAAAAAAACTTTACCTTGTGCCGCATATTTAAATGGAGAATATGGAGTGAAAAATTTATATGCAGGAGTTCCCGTCAAAATAGGCAAGAATGGTGTAGAAAAAGTGATTGAAATAGATCTTTCAAATGAAGAAAAAAAACAATTCAATCATTCAATTCAAGCAGTTAAAGATCTTTTTGAGGCTGCGAAAAAAATTGATAAAAATTTAGAATAAATTTTATTTAGTCTATTTTTTTGTAGATACAAAGAATATTTTTTCCGAACTTATATCTTGTAATATAATCAAATATTATAGTAATTGGACAAAATATTTTATCCCACAGAAAAATTTTAAATTTTGAAGGATAAACTTCTTCCTTAAAAAATATTTTATTAAAAAAATATAAAAAATAACCAAACATATCAAGAAACATTAATTTTTGAATTTCAGCTTTTTTAAACTTATTTAATTGAAAAAAATTTATTTCATATCTTTTACAATGCCCAATAATTTCATCAAATTTACTATAAAGTTTTTGGTGAGCAGGCACTAGAATAATTAAATGACCTCCAGTATTTAATTTATTTAAAGAAGAGTTAATTTCGTCCATATCATTTTTTATATGCTCTAAAACATTTAAATAAATAATTGTATTAAACTTTCCTTCAATCTCGTTAATAAAATTACTACAAATTTTTATGTTTTTTTCCTCTGAAAAGTTCTTTTTTAAAGTATTAACATTTTCTTCATCTAAATCAGTTAGCGTTATATTTTGAAATTTTTTATAATATCCTTTTGTGAAACTTCCAAGTCCTGCACCTATTTCTAATATATTATCTTTTAAATAATTTTTAGTTAAGTAATAAATATATTTCCTCCAAATAGTAGCCTTATCAAATATTTCTAATTCTTTACCTGGATATTTCATATTTATTGCCGGTTAATTTTTTTTTGTACAAACTCATAAATATTTTTTTATTTTTTGAAAATACTTTATTCTTTTTTTTAATCAAACGCGTATCTGTTTTACTTAAATTTAATAAAAGTTTTCTTTTTTTAAAGAAATTTTCTAATTTATTTTTTTTGATTTGATTTAAACTTTTTAAATCGAATGCCATTGCCACAGAATATCCAGTATTGTTAAAACTATAAAAGAATTTTTTTTTAGATTTAAATAGTTTTTTAATTATGATGTATATAGGCATTAGTTTATTACTTGTTATAAATTTTTCTATTTTGTCAAAATCTTTGCAGAACTCTTTTTTTAGCATTACTTCATAATCAATTAAACCTTTTTTACAAATCAAAGGAACCATATGCTTATATTTAGATGAATAATGAAAATTATGAATATCTATATATGTTTTTTTATCAGCATTTGATTGAAAAAATATTCTATAAAAAATTCTCCAAGTTATTGAATTAATAAAAAAAGAAGCAATTCTAAAAAAAACTTTTTCATAAAAATTTGTTTTTAAATTAATATTTTTGTAGTTACTTTCAGAACTTTTTATGTAATTTCCTTTGAAGACAGACCCGAAAAATTTTTTTCGAAAAAAGGGATCAATTTGAATATATTTGTATTCATCCGCTTTTTTTAATTCTTTTTCAACTTCCTCGATATTTTTCAAAATTTTAGTTTCAAGCAATAGATTGTTAGAAATAATTTTTTTAGTTTTAATATTGGCTTCCAAAATAATTCCAAACATGCCAAATGAACCAATATAATTAAAAAACTCTTTAGAATTGTTATATAATTTTTTTATATTGCCATTATACGAAATAATTTTTATAGACTTAATACTATCACCAAAAGAAGCAAATAATTTTGATGAATCTTTGCCTATTACATTCGCAGATATAGCGCCACCAACGCTTATATGTTCTCCACCGGGAACTGAATATAGAGTCAAATTTTTTTTCTTCAAAAAATATATAAGATCAGAAATTTTAGCACCAGATTCAACCAGCATTAGCTTATCTTTTTTATTTATTCTGATTATTTTATTTAATTTTTTTAATGAAATTATCATTCCATTTTTTTCAAGTGCAATTGATTTGCTATCATAAGAACATTCTCCAGTTCTTATTGCGAAAGTTTTACCTTTTTTTTTACAAAAATTAATAATATTTTTCAGTTCTTTAATTGATGATGGGTAAAGTATTTGAATCTTTTGACTGTAAGTTAAATTCCAAGATTGAATTAATTTATATTCAGATTCAATGTTCGCTAAAGACATTGGTTAAGACTAGTACTTATCCATTTAGTATTATTTGGCTGATGTTTGAGTGATTTTTTCTGAAGAAACCGATGTTGAGCTAACTTTATCTTTTATATTACTAAATTTTATTCTTTTTTCTAATCTGGAAACATATTTAAAATAGAATTTTAAGTAATGAAAGAATGTTAACATTATCCCTTTAAAAGATGAGTGTTGTAAATATTTAAATCCATAAAAGGCAAAATAAATCCAAGTATATAGAAAAGACAAAGGCAGAGAAATTAAAAAATTTGTAAAGGGTCTTAGGAATGGGAACTGAACAATTATACTAAAAAGTTTGTGGAAATTATTTATTTTTCTTTTTTCCATTTCATCTTTTAGTGTCAAGCTAGTTGCTGACTTGTTTGAAATTTTTGTTTTTTCAAAATTTCCATCAAAATATCCAACTTTAGTTGCCAGGGTACCTATTTCAGTGCCAGGATAAGGATAAAGTATTGAAGCCCATCCAAAATGTGGTCTCAACTTGATATTAAAATCCAATGTATCAAAATCAACTTGAGTTGGATTTGGAATTGGAAGACCTATTAAATTTTGCGTCATAACTTTTATTTTATTTTTTTTGAGTATTCTTACTGCTTCAACTATTCTTTCATTGGATGTATTTCTTTTGAGAACTTTTTTTGCAACTTCATTGTTACCGCACTCAATTCCCATTGCAACATGGGTGCAATTCATTTTTTTTAAAAGAAATCCAGTTTTTTCATTAACCGTCTCTGGTCTTACGTTACAATATAAAGGAAGGCCAATTTCTTTCGGATATTTTTCAGCAAATTCTTCAAGCCATCCCTTTGGTTTCAAAAGAAATATATCATCATCAATATTTACCATGTCCATGAAGTAATTATTTTTTACATCTTTTATTTCTTTGATCATGCTATCTACAGATCGAGATCTTATCATTTCACCTTTTCCTTTTGTTAAGGCATTATATGCATGGTTAAAACAGTATGTGCATTGATATGGACATCCTCTTGTTGCCATAAATAATTTTGTTCCTCTAGCTCGTAAAGCTTTATCTGCTTCATACATTAATGTTCTATCGGGAGGCGGAGGACCGTCTAAATTTTCAACTAACGTTCCCATGCTATTTTTAACAATGGTGCCATCTTTTTTTTTAAACCAAAAATTTTTTATATTATAAAAATCTTCACCTTTTTCTAATTTTGCTACAAGTTCTAAAAAATAAACTTCACCCTCACCTCTGCAAATGGCATCAACATAATCTTTTTTTATCATTTCAGGGCTATATGTGGGGTGAGGACCTCCAAATACTGAAATAGCATCCTCATAATGATTTCTAACTAATTGGTTTAAATCGATATGGTAAATGTGTTCTCCAGTCATAATGCTGTACGCAAGCACTCTAGGTTTAAAATCTTTTACGTTTTTTATAATTTCTTTCTCTTCCATTTCTTCAGTTAAAGTTAACTTAACTTTATGTCCGTTAGCTTTAAGAACACTAGATAGGGTCATTATCCCTAGCCTTTCAAACATTCCAGTATTTTTTAATAAAAATTGAATATTCATAATTAATTGGTTTTCAAATTTTGATCAATTGTAGCAAATTGATAAGGAAAGTACAGCATGGTTTTTTAAGTTAAATAAGTAGAAAGAAAATTATTTTATCCTGGATTTTAAGAAGTTTAAAACTAATTCCAAAGATCTAAGATTAACTCCATTTGTTAATACAGCATCTAATTTTTCAAAAAAAATATCTATTTCTTGGTTATTTATAATTAAGGAAGGAGATACAAATAAATGATTAGAATTTGAAGAATCACTAACGGCGGTTAAAATGTTATGCTTTTCATATAATTCACAAGAAATTACAGTTGTAGTTAGTTTTTTTAAGAAAAAAGATTTATCTCTAATTAGTTTAACAGGAAATTTTTCTATTATTTTTGCTATTTCACTTGAAAAAGATTTGAATATTATTCCATTTAATATTCCCGTACCCTTTATTTCATAGATTTTGTCTTTATGTTTTTCCTTAATTTCTAGTAATTTTTTTTCTAAATTTTTACTAAGGGTTATTACTTTTGTTTTGAATTCTTCTGTTGCAAATAAGCTTGTGGCTTCTAACGCAGTGACACATTCTTCAGCAAAACCATTGTAAGTAGTTGTTTGTAAAAATGTATCGGACAATTCATCGTAAGCTTTTTTATAGACATCATCATCTACTACAACACTTGATATTGATGATTTTCCACCTCCGAGTGATTTTGATAAAGTTATGATGTCTGGAATTATTTCATTTTTAAAATTTTGAAAATAAAAAAGTTTTTGAGATTTATACCATCCAGTAAAAACTTCATCAAAAATAATTCTAAAGTTGTATTTTTTTCTTAACTGATTTAGTTTATTCATAAAAACTTCAGAGCATGGCGTAAGCATGCTCGCACTATATGGCTCAACAATTACACTATAAACTCCACCTTTAGATTGCAAATTTTCAATTTTATTTTCTAAATCAATAGGATCATTAAATTTAAAACTTATACAATTTTCCATTATTGGAAACTGTTTTTCTTTTCGGTAAGAACCAGAGATCGAACCACTTCCAATTAATTTACCATGGTATGATTTATCAGAGTAAAGTATAAATTTTTTTTTAGATCCAAAGGACTTGAAAGATACTTTAATGGCAGCTTCTACTGCTTCAGCTCCTGAATTTAGAAAAAAAGATTTGTTTAATTTACCAGGTAGCAGAGAAGCTATATTGTTTGATAGTGCAGCCATATATTGAGAGAAGACAATTTTATGCACTTCCATTCTATTTTTTTCTTGAAATCTAATTCTACTTCTAATTATGTTTTCGTGATTATGACCTAGACCTAGAACACCAAGTCCCCCAGTAAAATCCAATATTTTCTTACCGTTGGTTGTATACAAATAAACACCCTTAGCGCTTGAAAAAAGATCTTTGCCATAAGGTAAACTTGAAAAAATTTGTGCCTGATTAGGATTTATGTATTTTTTATATAGATCAACAACTTCATTAATAGTTAGTTTTTCTGCTTCTTCTACACTGTATATTTTTTTTTCAACCATATTTGAAAAATTATTTATAAAGAACATATACTTTAATAACAAAAAACTTTCTACGAATTATTTCAGATTCAATTGAAATGGATGGTATTTTATTGTTTTATTTGTTTTTAGTGATATTTTAAAAATTAACTTTTATTATCTATTCTTAGATTTAATAGAGATGATTTATGAAAAGAAATGACCTATTCGTCAATACAGTTTTTTTTGTAGCACTTTTTATTCTTTCTACATCTATTAATATTTATTATGGAAATCTTGGAGTATTTCCAATAGATACATTTGCTTTTTTTGATACCGCATATAGCATTTTGTTAAATAAACATCCATTCAAAGATATTTGGATAACAACTGGGCCTTTTGTAGATTACGCACAGGCCCTTTTTTTTAAAATATTTGGATTAAGTTGGTTTAGTTACCTTATACATGCATCTTTCTTTAATTTTTTAATAACAATAACTATTTTTTTTACTTTAAAAAAACTTGGTTTAGATACCATATATTCTTTTTTATACTCATTATCTGTTGCAATACTTTGTTATCCTGTTGCCGGAACACCATTTGCTTATCAGCATTCATTTATTCTTTCTGTTATTTCTTTAATGTTACTGTTCATTTCTATTAAAGGTAAATCCAATTTCTTTTGGTTTTTATTACCAACTACAATGGTTTTGGCTTTTTTTAGCATGCATGTGCCTTCTGTATACATAAATTTTGTTATAATTATTTCTGCATTTATATATTTGGTTTTTAACTACAACTATTCAAAAATTATTTCATTTTTATTAGGGAGTATTTCAATTTTAATAATTACAATATTATTTTTTATATATTTTGAAATCCCGTTTTTAAAATTTTTACAACAATACATTTTATTTCCTTTGAGCATGGGTGAGTATAGAGTATTAAATCCAGATTATACTTTTTCTTTAAGTGCAAATTTAACATTTCGCCGTATATTTGGACATTTTAAATTTATTCATATTTTTGTATTTGTAATAATAGGATGTTTAATTTTTATTTTTAGTAAAAAACCAAACGATTTTAAAAAAAAAGAAGATTTAATAATTTATAGTTCTCTAATTATAGTAACTATTTTATTAATTTTTCACCAACTTATTACTGCAAACCAAACCTTTATCTTTTCAATAATTCCTATTCTAGCAGGATTTTTGCATCTTCTTGTAGTTAGTTTTATTTCTAAAAAGAAAATTTATCAATTTGGAATTTTAGTATTAGTGATATTTATAACTGCCAAATATCATATTGAGTATAATGAAAAAAGAAAGTTTATGGATTTGCAGAATGTAAACTTTGATGAAGCAGTATCTGCAAATTTAATTGATCAAAAATTTCAAGATCTCAAATGGATAAATCCTCTTTTTCCAGGCAATCCTATGGATGAAGTTAATCTAATTAAAGAAACTATAAATAAAATTAAAATTGATAAAAGAAGAAAAATGATTCTTACACCTTATCAATTTTTTTCTGTCATACTAGAAGAAGATCTAAATATTCCGAATAGATGGTATTTAAATAACGCAAGCCACCCATTTGTTGGCCATAAATATTTTGATTTTTACAAATCTCACTTTGAAAATGTTATAAGAAAAAATGATATTCAGGTAATTTATACTGTAACTTTTTATGGATCACCAGAAATGGAAGACTATAAAATGTATATTGATAATATTTGTTTGGATGAGACTAAAATTAATTTAATTTCTTCGTATTATAAATTAAGAAAATGCTAAGAGTATTTAAATTATTTAGACTTTAAAATTAGCGAGTACCTTAAATATTTAAGATCATGAATATTTTTAGAATATTTAAAATCAAATTTTTTTTTTAAAAAAATAAAATCATTTCTATTATGTAAATAGTAATCAAGTTTTTGGTATTCATTATTAAAAATTATTTTAAAAGAGAAAAAAAATCTTTTTAAATTGAAAAAAGGCATTAAAAAAAACTCAAAAGTCCTTGGTAATGTTGGTATATCTGTAATAATTATAAATAATTTCTTGTTCTGCTTTTTTTTATTTTTATTGAGAGCTTCTATTAGTTTTTTAAATTTTAAGATATTCATGTATTGAATTACAGATGATAGGATAACTAAATTATAATTCTTTTTTTTTACTATATTTTTAAAATTAAAATTTATTTCAATTTTTTTTTGATTATATTTTTTTTTTAAAAATTTAATGAGTAGTTTGTTTTTATCATATAATATAATCTTTTCTACATCTTTGCTTTTTATATCTTCTTCTGACCAAACTCCTGTTCCACAACCAAAATCTAAAATTTTTAATTTTTTTATTTTTGTAAGTCTTTTTATTTTCTTGATATCAATAATAGAATTATAGTTAAAAATCATAATATAAATTTCATTAAACTAATAATTTAAAAAGATAAAATTTTTAATCAATTGATTTTTGTCAAAAAACTATTATTAATATACTATAGATTTTAGAAATAAGTTTAATTTTTTGTAAACTGCAATCATAAATAATGAATATTCATGAACATCAAGCAAAAGAAATTCTAAAGAAATTTGGAGTTTCGGTACCGGACGGGGTAGTTGTATTTGATGTTGATGATATTGAAACCAAAAAACATAAGTTTAAATCAGAAAATTTAGTTCTAAAGGCCCAAATTCACGCCGGCGGCAGAGGCAAAGCTGGTGGAATAAAAATAGTAAATAGTCACGATGAATTAATTAAAGAAGCAAAAAAAATGTTTGGTAAAGTTTTAGTGACTAAACAAACTGGGCCGTTAGGAAGAAAAATCAGGAGATTATATATTGAAGAAATTTTAAATATTGAAAAAGAATTTTATTTATCATGTGTTATTGATAGAGCTAGTTCAAAAATTGCCTTCATTTCTAGTGCGGCAGGAGGAGTCGATATTGAAGAAGTAGCAAAAAAAAATCCAGAAAAAATTGTTACTACAAAAATAAACTTGCACGAGTTTGTTTCTGAAAAAGATGTTAAAAAGATAATACAACCATTTGCATTAAGTAAAGAGCTAGAAAAAAAAGCTTTTAATCTTATCCAGGCAATTTATAAAATATTAATTAAAAAAGATGCAAATTTAATAGAGATAAATCCATTAATTTTAACACAAAATAATAATTTAGTGTGTCTTGATGCAAAGATTAATTTTGATGATAACGCTCTATATAGAAATTCTGAAATTGCATCTTTAAAAGATTTAAATGAAGAAGAACCGACAGAAACAGAAGCAAGCAAACATGGTTTGTCTTACATAAAATTAGATGGAAAAATTGGTTGCATGGTAAATGGGGCTGGTCTTGCAATGGCAACTATGGATATAATCAAGTTATATGGATCCGAGCCAGCAAATTTTTTAGATGTAGGTGGAGGAGCAAGCAGTGAAAAAGTTTCGGCTGCATTTAAAATTATACTTTCAGATAAAAATGTTAAGGGAATTTTGATTAATATTTTTGGAGGAATTATGAGATGTGATGTTCTCGCCCAAGGCGTAGTTGATGCTGCTAAAGAAACTAATTTATCAATACCATTGGTAGTTAGACTAGCTGGTACTAACGTAGAAAAAGGAAAAGAAATACTAAAAAAATCTAAATTAAAAATTATCGCCGCAAATAATTTAGGAGATGCAGCTAAAAAAATTATTGATGAAACAAAATAAATATGTCTATTCTAATTAATAAAGACACAAGAGTAATTTGCCAAGGATTTACTGGTGCACATGGAACTTTTCATTCAAAACAAGCTATTGCTTACGGAACAAATTTAGTTGGTGGTGTAACTCCAAAAAAAGGAGGTCAATTACATTTAGGAAAGCCTGTTTTTAACACAGTTAGCGATGCGGTAGAAAAAACAAAAGCCAACGCAACAATGATTTATGTGCCTGCAAAATTTGCAACATCAGCAATTATAGAAGCCATAGAAAATGAAATTCCTTTAATTATATGCATCACGGAAGGTATACCGATCCTAGATATGATCAAAGTTAAAGAGAAACTTATAAATTCAAAATCTCGATTAATCGGACCTAATTGCCCGGGTGTTATTACGCCTGACGAATGTAAAATTGGAATAATGCCAGGAAATATTCATAAAAGAGGTTCTTGTGGAATAGTGTCTCGATCTGGAACACTAACTTATGAGGCCGTTGCTCAAACAACAGAAAATTTAATAGGACAATCTACTGTTATTGGTATTGGAGGCGATCCAATTATTGGAACAAGTTTTATTGACTGTTTGGAACTTTTTTTAAAAGATCCAGAAACTAAATCTATTCTAATGATAGGAGAAATAGGAGGTACCTCCGAAGAAGAAGCTGCTGAATTTATTAAATCCTCTAGAACTAAAAAACCTGTTGTCGGTTTTATTGCAGGAATAACCGCACCCGCAGGTAAAAGAATGGGTCACGCGGGGGCCATTATATCAGGTGGAAAAGGTAATGCAGGTGATAAAATAGAAAAAATGAAATCAAGCGGCATTTTAGTGGCGGAGTCGCCAGCAACAATTGGTAAAACTTTATATGACAAACTTGCAAGATAGTTTTATCAATTTATAATAGCAAAGTGTTTTATAATTAATGACCTCAGATAAATATAATTTGAACTTTGAAAAAACTTCATTTTTACAAGGGGGCAATAGTCCTTTTATAAAAGATCTTTACCTAAAATATTTGAGTAATCCAAAATCAATACCGCAAAGTTGGGCTGATTTTTTTGATGGGCTTAATGAAAGTGAGGAAACTGTTAAAAATGAGCTATTAGGCCCTAGTTGGTCTCCAAGAAAAAAATTGTTGCCCAAAGATAATTTAGCAAAAGAAATTAATCCTTCAATGAATAAAGATTCATTTCCACAAAAAAAATTTGAAAAGGAAAAGGAACAATCAGTCAAAGCTATTGCTCTTATTAGAGCTTACAGAATTCGTGGACATTTAATCGCAAATCTCGATCCACTTGGGATGATGGAAAGAAAATATCTTAATGAACTTCATCCAGCAGATCATGGGTTTAAAAAAGAAGATTATAATAAGAAGATTTATGTTGGAGAATATATGGATCGAGAATATGCAACCATTAATGATTTGCTTTCATTTCTTAGAAAAACTTATTGTTCGACCATTGGAGTTGAATATATGCACATTTCAGATCCTATTGAAAAAAAATGGTTTAGAGAAAGAATGGAAAAAGAAGAAAAACAATTAAATTTTACGGATACTGGTAAGAAATTTATTTTAAATAAATTAATTCAAGCCGAAGGTTTTGAAAAGTTTTTAGCTCTTAAATTTGTAGGAACTAAAAGATTTGGAATAGACGGGGGAGAAGCGTTAATTCCAGCCCTAGAACAAATTATTAAACGTGGTGGACAATTGGGTGTTAAAGAGGTCAAGATTGGCATGCCACACAGAGGACGGTTAAATGTTTTGGCAAATTTGCTTCAAAAATCTTATAAAAAAATATTTAATGAGTTTGCTGGTGAGTCCGGTTCTTCAATGGTTGAATCAGCTGGTGATGTTAAATACCACCTCGGTGCCAGCAGTAATAGAGAGTTTGATGGAAATTTAGTACATATAAGCTTAACGGATAACCCTTCTCATCTTGAGGCAGTTGATCCAGTTGTTCTAGGACAAACTCGTGCAAAACAATTTTTTCACAAAGATACCAAAAGAAAAAAAGTTGTTCCTATTTTAATTCACGGCGACGCTGCTTTTGCAGGCCAAGGTGTAGTTGCTGAATGTTTTGCCATGTCTGGTGTAAGAGGACACAGTACAGGAGGTACAATTCATATCATTGTGAATAATCAAATAGGTTTTACTACGAATCCAAGGTTTGCAAGATCTTCTCCTTATCCATCTGATATAGCCAAAATGGTTGATGCACCAATTTTACATGTGAATGCAGACGATCCAGAGGCCGTAGTACATTGTGCAAGAATAGCTACTGAGTTTAGACAACAATTTAATAGAGATGTGGTAATTGATATGATTTGCTATCGTCGCTACGGTCATAATGAAGGAGATGAACCTTCGTTTACGCAACCGATGATGTATAAAAAAATTAAACAACATCCAACAACACTTAATGTTTATGGCACGAAGCTTATAAACGAAGGAATAATCACCGCTGAAGAATTTAATAAAAATAAAAAAGAATTTAAAAATCTTCTGGATGAACAATTAAAAACCGCCAAAGAATATAAGCCAAAAATTGAATGGTTCGAGGGAGTTTGGTCAAGGTT
>CEUZ01514232.1_pt1 | contig 13792 bp, 10 predicted proteins | sample 361511 | NCBI WGS metagenome assembly CEUZ01 (sample SAMEA2622822, study PRJEB7988) | marine metagenome | biome: marine biome (ENVO:00000447); feature: surface water layer (ENVO:00002042); material: "saline water (ENVO:00002010), including plankton (ENVO:xxxxxxxx)" | depth 5 m
ACTGGCTATAGAGACCGGACAAACTGATTGGCCAACAGCTTTAATTCGAGCCATATCTATTTGGCCATTAGCCAGGGAAACCTACCGTGGACGTAATTTAAATTATTTCATTGCAGGTGAAGCATTCGATTTCCTAAGCCTGTCTGAACGAATTCTTTGTGATTTAGATGATGTTGTTTCGGGCAACGAAATAGAGGATCTTTTATTTAACGGTATATTTCCCGTAGAAATTAGTCTCAATGTTTTTAAAGATCTGATCGGGATATCAAAATATCGGGGATTCCTCAATTTTTATTATGGGATCACTGTAGAATATGCCCTACAGTTGGCTGTAGAACTTGAGGCAATTAAAGACTATACGAGTCGAGGTATGCATTTCAAAAATGAGTGTATGGATGAAGCCTTCAATAGGATCTATGGTACAAGTATAGAAGAGCTATTAGAATCGTTTTCAATCGAAAATGGGATTACTGTTGATGGTTCTTTTGATATAAACGTGTCTAGTGAGTTCACATACTGGCTTTTTAAATATCGGTTTAAGAATTGTGATCAGGCCAAAATCGCAAGCGATACTCGTAAAGGTTTGAATCAATTAGAGAGAATGTATGTGTTTCCAAACAACCGAATGATTCTTCCTATAGAGGAACCGAGATTTTTATGGGATTCTGGCACCTAATATCCACCATAGTGGTATATAATGCGCAGGAGACCCTTGTCCAAATTTTCGGTTGGTCTTAATGTCTTTACACTCGAAATAACTACCACCTGGTGCTTTCATATTATCTATCCAATTGCTCAGATACGAGTAAAGGCTAGTTTTTGTGTAAACAGTCTCTTCAGCTGCCAAATCGAAGTGTTTCATTAATATAGCTACAGCTATATTTGCCCGGTTATTCACGTGGTCAAATGTTGATTCGTTGTGACGGAAATCATTGTAATTGTGGCTGTACCGCCGAGAAGGATCTGCTAGAAGACTATCGATTCCAGGCTTTATAACTGACTTCAAGTATGTAGTCCCAGTTGTTGCAAGTAGCAGTACGGTCCTTACAGCAGTCATGAAAGGAAAGTCTTTTGGTGCTTCTTGAACAAACCGGCTGATTACCCATTCAATGATTGGTTTCTGCTGAGAAGAGAATTCTGGGAAAACGTCTTGCCAAACCCAGGAAGCTAGCGCTGCATGTTCTAATGTCATGTGGTGGAAATTTCCTTTGGAGTAGTCCCAACGATCAAACATCGCTTGCATGCTTTCGCGAGCATCTTTCAATATAGAGTCATCTTTGGATACTTTGTAGTATAGTCCCAGGTCAAAAAGATTAGTGGGTGCTGTGTATCCCTCTTCAATAGTTTTATTTTCTTCACGCCAGTTTTTTGGGGGAGATTCAATAGTATGATCCCACCACCAATCTACTCCCCAAAGTTTATCGATTCGCACTTCCATCATGCGATAAAGAATACGCTTGGCAGCTTCGATACATGCATCGTTATTTAGTAATTTTCCAGTAACGGAAAGTGTGCCGGCTAGTTGGGCACGATATACCCCGCTCTCTGCCCACAAGGAATGTTCAGGATGAAATAATCCGGCACTATCTACTTTGGGGATGATGTATTTCACTATTGAATGGGCTGCATCTAGTCTTTGTGTATCTACACGTTCTAGCATGGTATTAAATGATTAGCTCACTGATTTATGATATCTCGAGTAAGGGCTATTTTTATAATTTTGATACTATAAATGATTGATTATAATATTGGAAGCTGTTTTATCTGGTACTTTAGAGTAGAATATTTAGTGTATGTATTTATTAGTTAACTTAAAAAAAGTTTCTGTTTTACTTATAGCGATTACTGTTGTTGCTATAGCCATGTCGCAGTCTTTCTTTGTAGCCAATGCGGATGGGCGTTGGCAATCAATTGGCCCAACTGGTGGATTTGTTTGGGACCTAAAGATATCTCCAGGTTACCTTATTGATCAGACAGTTTTTGCTGGTACGGATGGTGGTGGTATTTACAAAACTACCGATGGGGGTGAGACCTGGAGAACAGTGAATAGAGGATTGTCTACCAAAGCAATCCCTGCAATGTCTATTTCGCCAAATTATCCCCAGGATTCAACTATTTTTGCTGCTGGGCCTGATGGTGTTTATCGATCTACCGACCAAGGGACTATCTGGAATCTTATAAATAATGGAATGGATGATACAAAAGTATTGTCTATGTCAATTTCCCCTGATTTTGAGAATGATAATACGATCTTTGTTGGCACACTTGAAGGCGTTTATAAATCGGTTGATAGAGGTAGTTCGTGGGATAAAGTAAATGTTGGACTTTCTGGGGCTTCAGTACTGTCTATTTCAGTTTCTCCAAATTATAAGAACGACTCGACTATTTTCGCCGGCTTGATGGGTACTAGACGTATGCGCTCATTTGGTGGAGGAGAATATCAAACTCCTAATGGAGGTATTTATAGATCCACGGATGGTGGTTTAACGTGGAGTGATATTTCTAATCGACCAAAAATATCTCCTGTAGCTATTGCTATATCCCCAGCGTTTAATGATGATCAGTTATTATTGGCAGGGACCTTGGACAACGGTATTTTACGTTCGTCTGATGGTGGAGATTCGTGGGAAAGAGTGGCTCAAGATTTAATTTTTGAACGATTTGCTGCAATATCATTTTCTCCATTCTACTCTACAGATTCAACTGCATTTGCCGGTGGGTTTGGGGTGGTATTTATTACCACCGATGGAGGTGATTCTTGGAAACAATTAAATGAATCCCAGACTGTTACAGATAGCAGGGTCCAAGCTTTAGATATTTCTCCAAATTTTGTGAATGACAGTACAGTGTTTGCAGGTGCAGGAACAGGGGGGATTTTGCGTACTGTAAATGCAGGCACTGAATGGGTGAGCGTTAAACAAGGTAAAACTGTCCCTAGGATTAGGACTATCGAATTATCTCCGAATTTCGACTATACCAAAAACATTATTTATACGACTACCGAAGGTGGGATTCTGAAATCTATCGATGGAGGGATTAATTGGGAAAGATCTAACATTGGACTTTCAGCACGGTCTTACCAGCCTTGGGTTTATCCAACTGTATGGTCAGTATCTATGTCTTCTAACTATCAAAATGATGGCACTGTTTTTATTGGTACGGCTGACGGTATTTTTGTAAGTAAAGACGCAGGGGAATCTTGGAAAATATCCGACCAGGATTTGGGTACCGTCTATGCATCTACTGCAGTAAAACTTTCTCCTAACTTTCAATATGACAGGTCTATTTTTGCTTCTCATGGGTCAAGTATAGTCAGAAGTCAAGATGGAGGAGAAACATGGGATAGGCTTACTGAGGGATTACCCGAAAGTCTAACAGTTTGGAAATTCTCGATATCTCCTGAATATGCAGACGATTTGACGATTTTTGCAGGTACAATTTCTAAAGGATTGTTTAGATCAAAAGACCTTGGTGATACATGGGAGAGGATCAGTTCTGATTTAATGGGGAACAAGGTTCAATCTTTAGCCATATCTCCTAATTTTAATGAAGATAGATTGGTTATAGCTGGTACTCCTAAGGGATTGTTTAGATCAAATGATGCTGGAGATTCGTGGGTAAGAATTTATGAAGGATTGTCTTTGGGATCACAATATTTTGATATATCGATATCGCCATTCTTTAAGGATGATAAAACTGTATATGTAGGAACTGATGGTGAGGGCGTTTTTAGGTCACTAGACAGTGGTCTTTCTTGGGAACCAACCAACCTGGGTCTTAAAGGAATGATAGTGACAGGACTATCCATTGGTGATAACTATTCTCGCGAAAAGACACTTTATGCAGGTACTTCATCTCGTGGGTTATTTATGGGTTCACAGTTGCAAGCCGGTCCGTTTTTTGAACCTGTTAAGCAAAGTGCTTTGCCAGGCGAATACACTCTTCTTGGTTGGTTGGTTGTATTTGGATTGTTAATAACTGTAATAGTTTTGAGTTTTCTTGTTTACAAGTATAGAAAATGGTCACGCCAACGAAAATCTCTAAAAACAAATCCTTATCTCTGGACTGAATCAACTAAATAGCTTTTACACAGTAAATAACAATTAGTTTTGTGGCTCATAGCCGATGTTTAACTAATGGGATGGTGTTTATAAGAATGAAAATCACTCAAGTTACAAGTGAAGTTTTTGAATGGGATAGGCCAACTATTTGGAATGGCCATCATCTTTATGGACCGGGACGTCTGCATAAAGTTACTGTATTTACGGACGAAGGTGTTAATGGTGTTGGGTGGAATGGAGGTACAGCAGCAGAACGCCCCCTAGGATTAATGACAGGTTATATTGATTATTTCCGCCATATCCTTATTGGAAAAAATCCATTGGATACCAGTGATATTGTATCGGAGTTAGGAGATAACCAGATAAAAATACTAGGTCCATCTGGATTAAATACGCAAGCTTTAGCAGCCATTAATATTGCTTGCTGGGATATAAAGGGCAAGGTTGAAGGTAAATCGGTTCATAAGATGCTGGGCGGAGTACAAGACCGTATAAAAACTTACATTGCTGGCGGCTATTATGCACCAGGTAAAGGCTTGGAAGAATTACGGGATGAGCTTTTATACAATGTGGAAGAATTGCATTCAAAGGCCGTAAAAATAAAGATTGGTGATCCCAAAGCAGGTATCGCTTTGGACATGAAGCGAGTAGAAATGGCCAGAAAAACAGTAGGCGACAGTGTAGATCTCATGGTTGATGCCAACTGTGCTTTAGACCTGAAATCATCTTTAGAGTTCGCCAAAGAATTGGAACAGTTTGATGTTTATTGGTTTGAGGAACCTTTGCCTATACATGACTATGAAGGCCATAGTAGACTTGCTGAATCTACCTCGATAAAAATAGCAACTGGCGAAAATGGTTATACTATTGCCCATTTTGCTACTTTATTAGAAAAAAAGGGAGCATCAGTTTTAAATGTTGATGTAACAATTTGCCCTGGATATGATGTGGCTCTTAAGGTAGCGAATATGGCTGCTAGGTCTGGCGTTACAATAGCCCCACATGGTTGCCAGGAACTTCAGCTATCTTTAGCTGCAGCAGTTAAACATGGCGAATTTTTAGAGTACTATCCAACTGAGGTTGATCCATTAAGGAGTGACATGTTTTATCCAAAATTGGTTCTTGATAGTGACGGATTTGTCACCGTTCCTGATAGACCTGGTATTGGTTTTGAATTAAATATGGATCTTCTTAACAGATATCGGGTTTCTTGAAAATTATTAATACTTGGCCATTTGTTCGAAAAATACCAAGTAAAGAATTATCTAATCTTCAGTTCGATTCGCTTGTTTTTTTGAAAAGTTGACGAATAACTTGAGAGAATCAGGGTTGGATACCGACTCAATATTCAAAGCTTCATGTACAGGTGTTCCCGAGAGTATCTTTTTCACAGGTATTTCTAGTTTTTTGCCATTTAATGTTTTAGGTATTGATTCAACCCGAATAATCTGATTAGGTACGTGTCTCGGAGATAGGTTTGATCTGATTTGGGTTTTTATTTTATCGTCTAAATTAGATGTCATTCCCAACTTGCTTGCGACAGCTATGAAAAGTATCAGTTGGCTTTCTTCATTATTAGTTGGCAGATCAATTATTAAGCTGTCATCTATTTCTTTGATGCTGTCAATGATGCGATAAAATTCACTGGTTCCCATACGGATTCCTCCTCGGTTTAACGTCGAGTCTGATCGTCCATAGATGATGCAAGTGCCTCTATCGGTTATCTTAATCCAATCACCATGCCGCCATGTTTGAGGATATAAGTCGAAATATGATTGATGATAGCGTTTGTTTCCCAAGTCATTCCAGAAATTAGTAGGCATAGAAGGCATTGGTTTTTCGATCACGAGTTCTCCTACCTCATTTAGTAGAGATTTCCCAGATGGATCATAGGCTTCCACTTTGGCACCAAGACAGCGACATTGAATCTCGCCTGCTGTTATGGGTAGCAGTGGTATAGGTCCGACAAATCCTGTACATAAATCTGTCCCACCACTGAATGACCCAAGTAAAAGAGTTTCATTCACGTTATCATAAACCCATTTAAATCCTTCAGGGCTTAGCGGTGAACCTGTTGATCCCAGTCCTTTTATCAATGATGTATTGAAATGTTTACTAGGGTTCAAGTTTGCTTTCATACACGATTGAATGAAAGGGGCCGATGTACCAAAATAAGTTGTACCAGTATCTTCTGCAAATTTCCATAGGGTATCAAGATTAGGATATGCCGGGTCGCCATCGTATAAGACTAATGTAGAACCAATTAGCAACCCACCTATTAACAGATTCCACATCATCCATCCTGTTGTTGTAAACCAGAAGAAATTGTCTGCCTGTTTTAGGTCAAGATGGAGAGAGAGCACTTTCATATGTTCAATTATTATCCCACCATGACTATGAACTATCGGTTTGGGTAATCCAGTTGTACCAGAAGAATATAGAATCCATAGAGGGTGGCTGAATGGTACTTGTTCAAAAATTGGATCATGAGTTTCGGATTCAACTTCATCCCATATGATATATTTATTGATATCTAAATTAGGCTTTGTACTAAGGTAAGGGAGGACTATAGTGGTGTCTAAACTCTTAATTGTATTTGATAAGTCCTTTATATCTGAGGTCTTATCAAAATCCTTTCCCCCAAATCGATAGCCGTCTACTGTTATAAGTATTTTCGGTTCAATTTGTTGGAAACGATCGATTATACTGTTAATTCCAAACTCAGGTGAGCATGCGGACCAGATTGCCCCTATACTTGCTGTCGCCAAGAATCCAATTATTGCTTCAGGTATATTTGGCATTACAGCACATACCCGGTCTCCTTTCTTAACACCAAGCTTTCTAAGACCATCTGAAAATGAACCTACACGTTGTGTTAGCTCCCTGTGAGATATTTTTGATATATTCCTTATTTCTGATTTGGATATAATCGCTGTGTTGTCAGTATTCAATTTTAAAGATTGTTCAGCATAATTAAGTTTTGCACCTTGAAACCAATTTGTATTTGGCATTTTTGAATTATCAATTACATGGCTGTAAGTGTGGGAATAAGTAATCTTAAAATATGACCATAGAGATTCCCAAAATGCGTCTATATCGTCTACAGACCAATTCCATAGATCAATATATCCTTCAAAGTTTAGATTACGTGTTCTGGACAGCCATTCTATGTAATTGGCTATATTTGATGTGGCTTTACGCTCGGGTGATGGTTGCCATAAAACTGAACCTTCTTTAACTGTATTTTGGTTCTTTTCTTGCATGTAATTGGATCTGGTTTACAGATAGTATATTTTTAAGAAGGAGGTTTGAGTTTTTCAAATTGTGTTCGGTAAATTTCCGCATTGTCTTGAGGATCATAGCCTACAGTAGATCTTGCATGGTTAATATCCCAAAAACGCCAACTGTTGTTGGAAACCCCATAGAAAATTTGGAATCCTAGTTTCTCGATGTCGATACACTTTTGTACAAGTTGAGATATATCTCTATAAGAACACCAAGTTGCAAACTGTCTTACTCCTACCAATGGACTGTTTGATGTGTTGACCGATCCTATTCTGATACAGGCAAATTCGATACCGAATTTGTCAAAATAGAATCTACCTAGTGATTCTCCGTACTGTTTGCTAATTCCATAATGACCGTCTGGTCGGATAGGTACTTTATGGTCAACCAAATCATAAGAGCCGGGAGACAGATTGTTGTAGTTGCCTGCCACGATTGAAGAGTATGGTTTGACAAGTTCATACATTCCAACCACATGATTTGAACTAGCAAATATAACTCGTTTACATTTAGACAGCCTAGAAGCTTCAAAAACATTATAGGTGCCTAGTAAGTTAGTATCTGAAACAGATTCCCAATCAGCATTTGAATTAGGATTGGCAGCTAAATGGATTACAACATCTGTGTTTTCAAAGAAGGGTAAGATCGAATCAATATCCGTGATATCACCATGAAAGGACTTGTTATTGTCGAATTCAAATTTATCCAATCCTGACAATTCGTGGTTTATTAAGGACTTAAATAAAATTTTCCCAATTAGCCCAGAGGATCCAGTAATTAAAATTCTCATGTTTTCCTTATTATCTATTTTAGCAATTATAATATTTGGTATTTTAAAGATGGTATTTCTATTGGGCAAGTTTCTCAGTTTAAAGGGTAACCTTTAATTAAACGCTAGAGATTATGATACAAAAATATTATTTAACTGTAATACGTCTTCACATATGGTGTTAATACCGGATACAATAACCTTGCCTCGGTTCTAATTAATTATATGGAGGCTTTAGTTGAATCAATTAAAGACACGATTATTTTTTGTATGCAGTTGCATGGTAGTTTTGTTGCTAATAGCCTGTACGGATGAGGATAAGAATTCTGTCGCCTATCCTAACTCTCCCCCACCTGTCGATCAGCCATCTGCAAAATTGCTATCGCTTAGTATGGAATCATACGTAACTGGAGATGTAGAGTTAGTAACGATGAAATCGCTAGCAGATCCCGACCCTGAAGGTAAAGAATTTAAAGTGCAGCTTCAGGACGAGTCTGGTAGTGGAAGCTATGTTTTTTCTCCATCGCAATTTTCTTTCAAAGTTGGTGAATCTATAAATTTTGTGCTTAATTCCGAGACAGAATTCCACACATTTACGATTGATAAACTAGATATTGATGCTGCTGTTGATGTGGGAGAAACAGTTAGTTTTAATGTCAAATTTGATCGTGTAGGGGTATTTGATCTAGTTTGTATACCTCATCAGACTCAGGGAATGGTTAGCACTATATCTGTTTCCAATTGATACTAATTCCAGTCTTGTTATGACTAATATAAAATACAGTTCTGAGTGGGGGCTTTTCTCCACTTTTGTGGTAGGAAGTCTTCCGAGGCCACAGTGGCTTCGGGAGATTATTGACGATCTGAAATCCGGATTGTTATCTGATTCTCAAGCAGATGATTTGTTTGATCAAGCTATACCTTCAGCTATAACTATGCAAGAACGCGCGGGACTTGATTTCATTTCAGATGGAGAGTGGCGCCGGGAAAGCTATGTCAAAGTTTTTTCAAAAGCTGTAAATGGATTCACAGATGATCTTATAGCAGGAGGGTTAAGTACTACATCTAGATTGAAGTATCCAGCAGTCGTGGAAAAGATAATTCAAGAACACCCGATAGCTGAACGAGAGACCTCTTTTCTTATAAGGAATTCTTCTGCAAAAACCATCGTAGCAATACCGTCTCCATATACAATTGCGAGAAGGATGTGGAGTGCTGAATATTCACGAGCTGCTTATAATACTAGGCAAGATTTTATGAGGGCATGTATACCAATTTTGCGCGATGAGGTTAGGCTGCTCGAGGATTTGGGTGTTGATGCAATACAACTCGATGATCCTTGGTTATCTCTACTTGTAGATAGCAATTACAGAAAAACAGAAGGGATAATTGATATAGAAGAAGAGATCGCTCTTTCGGTTGAAGGGGTTAACGGAGTAGCTGTTGGCGCAAACAAAGTTCCTTTGAGCGTACATTTATGCCATGCTCATTTTAACCGCCAGCATGGTAGTAGTGGACCATACGATCTAATCAAATCAGCTTTTTATAGAATGAATGTAGAAAGGTTTGCTATAGAATTTGCTACCCCTGATGCTGGTGGTATTGATATTTTGAAAGACTTTCCTGAGGATAAAATTTTGGGACTGGGAGTAATAGATCATACTGATCCTAATATTGAAAAGGCTGAAGACGTAGTAAAAAGAGTAGAAGATGCGATGAAATTTGTTCCAGTTGAACGGCTTACTTTGAATCCAGATTGTGGTTTTTCACCTTCAAGTGCTAACCCTATGGATATTGATGAAGCATATTTGAAATTGAAATCGATGTGTGATGCTTCAGATATATTAAGAAATAAATACGCCTGAATATGGAAAATAAACGACCAGAACCCAAGTTTGATTGGTTTGTGCCAATTGATGGAGACGGTTTTTATATTGGGACACTTAAAGCTGAAAGGCCTCCTAAATTCGAATATTTGTTGGAGGTTGTTAGAGCTGCTGAGATCAATGGGTTTTATTCCATGCTAATTCCGACTAGGTTTTCAAATGGTCTTTTTGACGAAAACGCTGATCTATCTGAGACTTGGACTACAGTAACTGCTCTGGCAACATTGACTAGTAAAATGCGGTTTATTGTAGCAGTTAGACCTGGTTTTATTTCCACAGGGCTATTTGCCCATATGGTCGCTACCTTAGATCAGATTAGTGGTGGAAGGATCGATATTAACGTTGTTCCTGGTGGAATCGGGGGTGATCTTGAAAGATTAGGCGAAAATATTGATCATGCTAGTCGTTATAAAAGGGCAGAAGAATTTATTTCTGCATGTAGATCTCTTTGGAATAGTCCAGGTCCAGTTGAATTCAATGGTGATTTTGTGAACCTTAATGGAGCAGTGCTTTCTCCTAGACCAATAGGAGATGGTCCTCTTTTTTATCTAGGAGGTGCGTCTGAATCTGCTATTAAATTAGCGGCTAAAAAAGCTGATGTTTACTTATCATGGATAAGGCCTAGAGAAGAAATAGGTAAATTTATTGATAAATCTAACGAGGAGTATTTTTTGTCTGGGCGTACACCTAAGTATGGTCTCAGATCGCATGTTATCGTTAGAGATACTGAAGATGAAGCATTTCTAGCAGCAGATCAACTTATTTCTCAAGCAGATGACAGTGTAAAAAAACAACGTAACGTTGCTCTGATGCAATCTAAACGATCTGGTATGAACCAGCCTACAGCTATTTTAAAGGGCCATAAATTAGGCTCGCATTTATGGACAGGGATATCAACAGTTCGTGTAAATTGTGGAACTGCTTTGGTAGGCAATTACACCCAGATAGCAAATGAATTACTTCAATATTGGAGACTTGGGATTGACGAATTTATTCTTTCTGGGTATCCGCATTTGGAGGAAAGCAACAGGGTTTCTGAAAACCTAATCCCTGTTGCTAGGAAGCTTATTATGGAAGAAAGAAGTTATTTAAATGCCTAAAGCTGAAATTGTTTCAATTGGATCTGAATTATTACTCGGCCAAATCATAGATACAAACGCATCCTGGCTTGCGAAAAAATTGACTAATGTAGGAGTTGATCTCTTTTACAAGACAGTTGTTGGAGATAATCGATTTCGAATGAATGAAGTGGTCGACCAAGCACTTACTAGATCAGACATTGTTATCACCGGTGGAGGGATTGGTCCTACCCAAGACGATATAACTCGAGAAACGATAGCGGCTGTGACAAATAGAAAGTTGGTCTTAGATCGAGGTTTTTTGGACGAAATAAATGAAAGATTTAGGAATCGTGGACTGGTTATGACCGATAATAACGAGAGGCAGGCCTATATTCCTGAAGGGGCAATTAAGGTTTCAAACCCTAATGGGACAGCTCCTTCATTTATTGTAGAAGATCAACGAGGTGTTGTGATTGCTTTGCCTGGAGTACCTTTTGAAATGAAATGGTTATTTGAAAATGAAGTTGTGCCGTATTTGTCACGGAAATTTGGTTTACAAGAGACAATTACATATAGGATTTTGAAAGTTTCTCATATAGGTGAGAGTGCAGTAGACGATCTCATAGGGGGTTTGATTGCAAATTCGCAGAATCCAACAGTGGGGGTTTTAGCTCATCCAGGACAGGTTGATGTGAGAATAGCTGCTAAGGCATCTAGTATTGGAGAAGCCAAGAAACTCATTTTGCCTGTAGAAAATAAAATCAGATCTTTGTTAGGTAGGCATATTTTTGGTGTGGATGACCAAACTATTGAAGATGTTTTAGCAGATAGGTTAGTTGAAACAGGTATTACCCTAGCTGTTTATGAGGATACTACACAGGGTATGGTGTCAGAACGAATATTAAAATCGAGTGGAGCAAATTTTGTTCAGGGTATTATTGGAAATGGAAACTCCACATTAAAATCCTTGTTATCTGAGGTGGTTGGAACCGATGATCTGAAAGTTGTTATGGATAATCCCAGAGAGCTAGTTAACCAACTCGCTCGATCTGTTCGATTGAGAGCTGGATCTGATTGGGGGATAGGTATTCATGGCATTCCGGCAAATGATGTTAAAACAGAAAATCTTGGCCATGGACAGACATTTTTGTCAATTACTAATGGTAGTGAATTTGTTACTAGGGAATACAATATTGCAGGTACAGGTCGTCCAGATCGTATTAGAATAAGCCATAACGCAATTGAACTTCTCCGGGTTTCAATTGGCAAGTTGTAATATTCTGACATGTACGATTTCCATACTCATACTTTTCTTAGCGACGGTGTTTTGGCACCTATAGAATTAATCCGAAGGGCTGTTGTTAACGGTTATAAAGTTTTGGGTATTACTGATCATGTTGGTCCGGGTAATATGGAAAACGTGGTTAAATCATTGACTAAAGATTGTAATTTGGCAAACAGTAAGTGGGATATTCAGGCATTACCTGGAGTAGAGTTGACACATGTGCCAATTGAGGAAATTGATCGCTTGGCTTTGGAAGCGAGATTATTAGGAGCTAGGATAGTTAATGTTCATGGAGAAACTATAACTGAGCCTGTAGAGAAAGGGACTAATCTGGCTGCGGTTTCTTCCAAGAATGTTGATTTGTTGGCACATCCCGGGTTGATAGATATAGAGTCAGCATCTATCGCTGCAACTAATGACGTATTTTTAGAAATATCTGCTCGTCGTGGTCATGCTTTTACCAATGGACATGTTGCTAGAATGGCTAGATGTGTTGGAGCAAAAATGATATTGGATTCAGATGCTCATTTACCTGATGAATTATTAACAAATGATTTTGCTATGAAAGTTGCACTGGGCGCGGGTTTATCTAAACATGAATCTGAATATCTATTGAATGTGGCCCCAAAAACTTTTTTAAGAAAAATAGAATCCTCCATACATACCTCATAATCCCTTGGAACAGTAAAGTGGGATATTTTTGGACAAAACAAGCAGCTAATACCATAAATTAATATTGACCCTATGTCCCTAGGTGATATAATGGCTGATGGCCAATCAGTATTGACGTGATTGGAAGATTAATTAAAGATCCTTTGAAATAACTATTGTTATATGAGGGATCTTATGTACCTTAACAATTGAATCCTGTCAAAAATTTTAGATTTAAGAAGATTTAAGAATTCGAATAATTGATCCTTGATGTGGGTCAAGTTATTAAGGGTCTACGGTGGATGCCTTGGGGCCAAGGGCCGATGAAGGGCGTGGCAAGACTACGAAAATCCTCGGTCAGCTGTCTAGCAAGCTTAACCGGGGGTGCCCGAATGGGGTAACCCGTCTCGAGTAATGTTGAGACATCCGTTTTAACGGAAGGTAAGTGAGGGAACTGAAACATCTAAGTACCTCGAGGAATAGAAATCAAAAGAGATTCCCAAAGTAGTGGCGAACGAAATGGGAATCAGCCCAAACCGTGGTGGCTTAAAGGACTGAGGTCTTATGCTACCAGGGTGTTGTAACATGTGCCTGTCTTCTCCTCAGAAGGAGACAAAGAGTTTTATAAAATTTCTGTCTAGTCGAACAAGCCTGGAAGGGATGACCATAGAAGGTGATAGTCCTGTAGATGAAAGATAGAAAACTCTTGGCATTTTGTTGAGTACCACGGGACACGTGAAATCTTGTGGGAATCTGGGGGGACCACCCTCCAAGGCTAAATACCCTTGGCCACC
>CEUZ01103002.1_pt1 | contig 13784 bp, 12 predicted proteins | sample 361511 | NCBI WGS metagenome assembly CEUZ01 (sample SAMEA2622822, study PRJEB7988) | marine metagenome | biome: marine biome (ENVO:00000447); feature: surface water layer (ENVO:00002042); material: "saline water (ENVO:00002010), including plankton (ENVO:xxxxxxxx)" | depth 5 m
AGGCAACCTTTAGCATCAACACTACCTCTTCCATAAATTTTTCCATCAACTATTTTTACAGGTAATTTTCCAGGAACAGTATCAATATGCCCAATCAGATAAATTTTTATTGGCCCACTCCCAATTTTACCAATAGCATTCCCAACTTTATCTTCTTCAGTAGTAAAATGCATTTTATTTAATTCATCAAGAAAGAGTCTGACTGCATTTTTTTCAAATGATGAAGGACTATATACTTTTATCATTTTTTCTATTAAGCTCATTTTAGTATCTCAACTATTTTATCAATCGCATTATTTAATTCTTTTTTTGGGGTAATTAGTGGAGGTAATAATCTTATTATTTTCTTTCCCGCACTTAATGCAAGAATTTTATTATTAAATAATTCTTTGAGGTAGGGCATAACGGGTTCATTTAATTCAATCCCAATCATAAAACCGCGGCCTCTTACTTCTTTAACTTTGTTCAAATTTTGTGTTAGCATTTTGAGATCAGACAATATTTCTTTTCCTGTTTTTCTTACATATTCTAAAATATTATTTTTTTCCATATATTCTATAACGGTCAATCCAGCCCGGCATCCCATCAAGTTTCCACCGTAAGTGCTTCCATGCTTACTCTTTTCAAAAGATAATTCTTCACGCATGATCATTGCACCAATGGGGAAACCACCCCCTAGCATTTTGGCTGAACAGATAATGTCTGGAACCACATTCTCATGGTCACAAGCGAACCATCCCCCCGTACGGCCCATACCTGTTTGAATTTCATCCACGATGAACAGAGTATTATGGAAATCGCATAATTTACGGACTTGGGTGAGATATCCTTGGGGTGGCACGATGATTCCCCCCTCACCTTGAATCGGCTCCAGAATTACGGCGGCTACTTTATTATCAATTACTTTTTCAATAGCTTCAATCCTACCATAAGGTAAATGTTGAATATCAGGAATTAGAGGTGTGTAGGGGGCACGGTAATCCTTTCGCCAAGTTAAGGACAGAGCGCCCATAGAACGTCCATGGTAGGCTCGGATCATGCTGATAATTTTAGTTCGACCTGTATGTTTACGTGCCAGTTTAAAGGCTGCTTCTACTGCTTCCGTACCGGAATTCGTAAGAAAAATTCGATTTAGGTCTCCCGGTGCAATTTGAGATAATCTCTGCAAAAATTTGGCACGAATTTCATTAGCAAAATAGCCATTAATACAATGAGCTAGTGTCTGAGCTTGTTGAGATATGGCCAAAGCAACATCTTGATTTGCATGACCCAACCCTATAACACCAATTCCAGCGCCTAAATCCAGATAACGGTTCCCATTTGAATCCCAGACATAAGGACCTTTACCACCTTCAATGGCAATGGGCCAGTTTCCATACGCACCGCTGCCATGTTTTTCCTCCAATTCGATCCATTGATTCACTCTATCACCGTACCTTGTCCGTTTAATGCACTTGTTAAGGGATTTTTATTGCGGCAGTCACCTAAAATTACTTTGGACACACCACCATCAAGTGCTTCTTTGGCGCCTAGTAGTTTCTTTTTCATACGTCCTTTGGCAAATTGATCCATGTAATGTTCAACTTCATTTCTTGAAATCTTTTCAATAAGTGTATTATAATTTTCTGTATCTCGAAGTAAGCCAGGTACGTTTGATAGTATGACTAATTTATCTGCATTCATGGCGCTAGCGACTACTGCCGATAAGCGATCGCCATCAACGTTGATGGCGATATTTTCATTACTTATAGCCGGTGGTGTAATGACTAGCGTATAACCATTATCCATGAGTAAAGTGATTAAATCTATATTTACTTGTTCTACTTTTCCGGTCATATCATCACGAATGATTCGTTTTTTTCCATCCTTGATCACGCGGATAGCCTTTTTTCGTGAACCTTCAAATAAACGACCATCTAAACCTGATAAACCAATAGCATTTTGACCCAAAGCATGGAGTTTTTCTACGATCATTTTATTCATTTTTCCGCCATACACCATGTTGAAAATATCCATGGTTTTACGGTCTGTATATCGACTTGTAAAACCAGAAATAGATGTGAGTATCTTTGGTGGGTGTCCTAATTTAGTTGATACTTTATTCAATTCATGGGAACCCCCATGGATTAAGATGGTATTTTTATAGTGAATGAAATCCTTAAGGAATGCATCATAATTAATTCCTTCACTTCCACCAACTTTTACAATAAGCATATATTGACTCTAAATTGGGTGGAAACCCACTTGATTAATGCCTGTCGTTTCTTCAAACCCAAGAGCTATATTCATACACTGAACTGCCTGCCCAGCTGCTCCTTTCACCAAATTATCAATTGCTGACATAATTACTAGGCGTCCCGTAGCCGAATCTTTCTCAAAACCGATATCACATAAATTGGTCCCAATAACCACTTTCGGATCAGGAAAACGATAACCACCAGATTGTTCGCGTACTAACCGAATAAATGGTTCATGCTTATATGCTTGAAGGTATGTTTGCCAGACTGTCTTCTCGTCATATTCATCCTCCATAAACACATGAATTGTACTTTGAATACCACGAACTAATTCTACTGCGTGAGGGGAAAAATTCATGGAAATTGCTCCGTTGAGATTAAGTTCTTGTTGCATTTCCGCAATATGGCGATGACCGGTAGGTTTAAAGCTTCGTACGACCCCTTGCCGTTCAGGATGGTGGGTCCCGGCACCAGACTTGGCACCGGCTGCGGAAGAACCAACTTTAGAATCAATCACAACTTGATTAACATTGAAAATATCTAAAATAGGTTTCAAAGGTATAATTGCTCCTGTGGCTGTACATCCAGGCACAGCAATCAAATTAGAATTTTTAATTTTTTCCCGATAAAGTTCGGGCATACCGTAAACAAATTTATTTAGGAGGTCTGGCCGTTCATGGTTATGTCGATAATATTGCACATAGTCTTGAGGATTTCGGAGTCTGAAATCCGAGCTCAGATCAATAAGTAAATTTGTCATCGATGTATATTCTTCAATTCGTGATGTTATTGTACCATGGGGCAATCCAAGGAACAGGACATCCGTTTCCGACAGGTTTTCTGTGGATACAAATTTTAAATTGGTAACTCCTCTTAGATTTGGGTGCGTTTTGTGAATAAACTTACCCACCTGTTTTCGGGAAGTCACGACCGTAACTTCAACTTCAGGATGTTGCAAAAGTAATCGTAGGAGTTCGCTCCCAGTATAACCGGAACCACCTATGATACCCACTTTGATATTTCCCATCAGAATTTTTTCCCCATATTAAGAGCATAATAAATGATCTGGCCGGGGATGTCCACACCAGTAACATCAATACTATTTCTAAATTCCATTTTATGATTTACCTCATTAATCATTAGGCCATTCGGTGTCTCCACGATATCAATTGCTAAAAGTCCACCACCAACTGCCTGGGCTGTTTGTTCACAAAGGTTACTGATTTCATTGGTCACCGGACAATTAGCTGTTTCTCCACCACGTGCTGTATTGGTAATCCAATGCTCCGACGAACGGTAGATAGCACATATAGTTTCGTCACCAATATAGAAAGCACGAATATCTCGTCCAGGTTTTTCTACATATTCTTGTATATAATAAATGGAATGATGGCTTGAAGGCATAAATGACTTATGTTCGAGAATAGCTTCGGCCGCATCGCGGTCGTTGACCTTAGCTAGCATTCGACCCCAAGATCCTATAACAGGTTTTAATACCACGGGATAGCCCATCGATTCTATCGCTTCCAAAGCTGTCTCATGTGTAAAGGCCACCTTAACTTTTAAATTTGGAACACCAGCAGTATTTAGGGCAGTTGTGGTAACTACCTTATCGCCACAGACACTAGCAATCTGATGGGAATTTATCGTATGAACCCCCACGCTTTCCATTAATTGTATAATGTACAAGGATCGGGTATGGGAAATTTCACGATCGAGCATCACTTCAAATTGAAATTTGCTTTGATCATCCATGACTAAAGAACGACTGTCCACACGTTCAATTTGAACCCCCTGATTTGTCGCCGCATCAAATAATAATTTTTCTTCTTTCCGCAAACGAGAAAAAAGCAAGCCTACTTTATTCATTTGGGGCCATTTCTAAAAAATTATATGGATGTAATGAATCATTCACCCCAGTCCTCTTGTTCTTCCGGGGCCTCTTCAAGTTTGATAGGATTCAAACGGGTTACCTCTAATTCAGCGGCACAAGTATCACAATCAATAATTTCATTCTCTTCTAAATTCTTTGGTAGTTCAAAATCCGTACCACATATTGGACATTCGATCATTTTTATCCCTTTCTATCAAAAAAAAGCCCCTGCTCACCTAGGGTGGCAGGGGCTTTTCAAAATTCTATATGATTATATACGCCTACAACCCTATTGGAAGTATCCCTTTTTAGCCTTTTTAGCTTTTTTTGGTTCGGTTATTAGCGTAAAAATTTTCACTGTTATTAATCCGATTCATTTAAAATCGGGAGTGGATGTTAAAAAAACTATAAATAAGTGTCAAGCTTGATTAATTTGATTTAATGATAGTTGATTTTTGTTTAAAAGATAAAGCGCCTATTGGTTAAATAAAGGATAATAAAGTGAAGAATAAATTAGCAAGGGGCGAAATTAAATATAAAATAATATTATCGGAAAATAATGCTTTTAAAATGAAATGCTCTTGTTTCAATATTTTACTATTTGCACTACTGTCTTGTTCAGAAAATGAGGACAATGGCGACACTGATATACTGGAAATAAATGCTATTTTGCCAAAGAGTATCTCATTAATAGAAATTCCTGCTGGAACTTTTATTATGGGGGGATCAACAGTCCAAAATGATGCACCAAAGGTTAGCATCACAATGACTTCTTTTAAAATATCAGAAAAGGAAATCACCAATCAAGATTATATAACTTTTTTAAATGGAGCTTATTCTCACGGATGGGTTAAAGTATCAAATAAACAAATCTCTGACCCCTGTGGCATTTATACAGAGCAAATAGTCATCGGCACAGAAAATGCACCAAATTCAGGAGAAATATTTTTGCAACTAGGAGAAACAGGTGGATGTACAAGTAGCGGAGAACCAGAACATATTAATAATAAAAGTTGGATTTCTTTCAATGTTTCAACTAATTCATTTGAATTGATAGATCCAACAAAATCAGACTGGCCAGTTAATTGGATAAAATGGTATGGTGCATATGCTTTTGCAAAATATTACGATGTCAGTTTACCAACAGAAGCACAATGGGAGTATGCTGCAAAAGGAGGCGAACAATTAACCTATCCTACAGATGATGGAACTTTAGATTTAACAAAAGCAAATTATAATGGAGAAAAGCCAGGAGTTTATAATCCAAATGGACATGCATTGAATGTAGGTTCATATCCAAATAACCCTTTTGGCCTATATGATATGGGTGGTAACGTATGGGAATGGTGCCAAGATTATTATGAAGAATCATTTTACACCAATGATACAACAGACCCCATCAACACATCTGTAGGTGTGAGTAATAAAAGGGTAAGGCGCGGGGGATCTTGGAATTATCACGCATCAACATTATTAACTTATGCAAGAGCTTCAGATTTTGAGAATCGAGGAAATAATCATTTTGGATTTAGAATAGTCAAAAACTAAATAAAGGAGAATCAATTATATGTTTAATGAAATGAATAAAAACTATAGGTTTATAATTTTTACCCTAATATTGGTTTTTTCGACAACAAGCAAAGCAAACAAAAAAGATTCTATTGAAACAGCAGTTAGCATGATGGCAAAGATTGGTTCGTGTTGGTCCCCTAGTTTCTCTCCTGATGGAAAAACTTTGGCTTTCATATCTAATATGAATGGTATACCACAAATTTGGAAAGTTTCAATAGAGGGCGGCTGGCCAATATTAATAACAACGACAGATGACCCCATAGGAAGTGTTGAATGGTCGCCTAACGGCGATTGGCTTTCTTTTTCAATGGCTCCTGGTGGGGGTATGAATCAACAAATTTATTTAATTCGTCCAGATGGTTCAGATCTTAAGCTTCTTACGGATGGTGGGAATGAAACCAATCGTTTAGGTAATTGGACTTCTGATGGAGAAAAGCTAATGATGTCTTCTAATCGCCGTTTGTCTACTGCCATGGATGCTTATTTGGCAGACATTGATAATATGAAATTAAAACTTATTTCAAAAAGTAAAGGTATTGGATCATTTATTGATATAACCAGTAATGAAAAATTTGCTATTTTAAACAGATTACAGAGTCGTGGGAGTAATGACCTATTTCTAATTAATACAAAAACTGGCCATGAAACAATTCTTACATATCATAAAGGACCAGGTACATTTTTTGGACAATTTTCATCAAGTGGAAAAGAAATTTATGTTGGTTCTAATTTGAATCGTGACTTTATCGCTTTCGGAAAAATCGATATAAGAAAAAAAGATAAACCAGGAGCAATAAAAATCCTTGTTGAAAAATCAAACGCTGAACTTTCAAGTTTCAAATTGAATAATGATGCATCGTTAGCTGCACTAATATGGAATGTTTCTGGACGAAATGAATTAACTTTTTATGATTTGAAGAATGAAAAGGTCATAAATAAAAAAATAAACCTTCCATCTGAAATAATAGGAGGGATTACCTTTTCAAAAGATGGAAAGTTATTAGCTTTAGAGGTTTCAGGAGCAACAAACCCAAGGGATATTTGGATTTTGAATATGGAGTCTTATCAATTTAGACAGCTTACTTTTAGTCCCCACGCAGGTGTTGATCTAAAAAAATTAATTGCACCGGAACTAGTCGAGTTATTAGCTCATGATGGTCTTAAGTTAACAGGATGGCTATATAAATCTAAATCAAGTAATACACCTGGTCCAATCATCCTTAGCTTCCATGGTGGACCAGAAGGCCAAGAAAGACCTCAATTCAGAAGTGATTACCAAGCACTTTTGGCACAAGGAATTTCAATATTTGCTCCAAATGTTAGAGGGTCTTCCGGCTTTGGAAAAATTTTTGTTAATCTAGATAATGGTGAATTGCGATTTAATGGTATAAGAGATATAAAGTCCTGTGTAGAATATGTAATAAATACGGGAATTGCGGACCCTCAACGTATCGGTATAATGGGAGGATCTTATGGAGGTTATATGGTTATGGCTGGTTTAGCTTACTATCCAGATATGATAAATGTTGGAGCAAACCTTTTTGGAGTAGTGAATTTTGAAACATTTTTTGCCAATACTGAACCTTGGATGGCTGCTATTTCAACTATCGAATATGGTGACCCTCAAACTCAAAGAGAACTTTTGAAAAGCCTTTCTCCTATTCATATGGTTGATAAAGTTATTGCCCCTACAATTGTTTTGCATGGGGCAAACGATACAAATGTCCCAGTAGTGGAAGCTGAACAAGTAGTAGAAAACCTTAAAGCAAGAAGCATACCTGTTGAGTATATCCTTTTTCCTGATGAAGGACATGGGTTTCTAAAAACAAAAAATCGAATTCACTCAACAACTTCAATTGTAAATTGGTTTATTAAATATTTATGAATAGGATTTTTTTTTGATAAACTTAAACCAGTGATAATTAATGAAAGTAATTGGCAAATTGTAGAATGAAACACATTTGGATTAAATAAAAGAGTTCACAATGAATAAGATTACTTTATTATGTTTTTTATTCTATGGCTGCGGAACGGTTGATCGTTCAACTATGCATTCCGTACGTTTGCAATCAGATGCGACAACTGATAGCATTGAACATGTTGTTAAAGAGATGCTAATTGCAATCAGCACCAACGATCTTTTAAAAGCGAAATCTCACGTATTAGAAGAAGGTCGCGTTTTCAGAGTTCGCAATGACGGTATGAGTTTTAGATCAAATACAGACTTTTTTAAACAGGTAGGTGATCAATCAACTGATTACTATGAGCGCATGTGGGATCCAATCATTATGTATCGCGGTGACCTTGCCATCGCTTGGACAACATATGATTTTCATTTGAACGGAAAATTTTCCCATTGTGGTGCTGAATCGTTTACACTTACGCGAGTAGATAATAGGTGGATGGTGATGGATTGGGCTTATACCGCCAATGAACCTGATAATTGCAATAGTCCATTAGGATCTTATAAAGAATTAAAATGAATATTCTCTGAATTAAATAAAGGAGAGAAAAAAATGAAGAAAATTATACTAATGACAATGCTAATGAGTGCAGTATTTGCACAAAGTGATTGCAATGAAACTAACTGGCGAGAATATTATTACAGCGATGGTCATGATATGAGAGGTTGTGACCTTTTAAACGTAGTAATATATATTTGGGATGGTAATACATTTTGTAGATAATCAATCTCTACCAACATTTGGAAAGGTAAGTTATCCAAACAATTTGGCTCTAAGAAATGTCATAGAGTTAAAAACTACTTAGTTAACTAAAACCTCATTCTAATTCTTAAAAATATCTTCCTCACGGGGGTTTTTTATTTATATCTAATTAATCCGTAGATTTCATGGTATTAATCCAAAATAAGGAGATAACATGGTCAATATAATCAATTGGGATGAATTAGAATGGGAAGAGGTTGCTCCATCTATTAGAAGAAAAATGATTTGGGGTAAGCATACTATGATCGCCCGTTTAGAATTGAAAGACGGTTGCCTAGTCCCCCTACATCAGCATGAAAATGAACAGCTATCCTTTATTGAATCCGGCACCATTCGGTTTTGGCTTGGGGAGGATAAATCGGAAGTGGTGGATGTACATGCGGGCGAATCGTTAATTATTCCGCCCAATGTTCCTCATGAGGCGCTCATCATCGGTGATGTGATGGCGACAGATACATTCTCACCACCTCGCCAAGATTGGATCGATGGAGATGATAGTTACTTAAGAGATTCATGAAATCTATGAATTCAGTCAAATCAATCTGCATTATTTTAGCTTTGGGATTTATAGGCGGCAGCTCTTTAAATCACACTCAGACTTTTTAAAGACCTAAAGCCTTCATTTTATGAAGAAGGATTATATATTATTATATATAGTAATATATATGAATATATTATTATATTAACTGAAACTTCTAAGGATTGTAGAATAATTTCATTTCTTGATAACTCTACATACATCAATTAGAAAATAATTGTGAATCCTTAATCAATAACTGAAGTAGGTGACCATTATGAAAAATGATACCAAATTAAAGAGATTTTTTATCTATTTAATCACATTGTTGGTGCCGGTTAGTTTGTTCGCTCAAGCAGGTAAAGCTTTAGGAACTGTTACAGATTCTGAAGGAAACCCGCTTGCTGGGGCGAATATTGCTGTAGTTGGAACGAGCTTTGGTGCAGCAGCTAACGAAAACGGTGAATTTACAATTGATGACTTGCCAGCTGGAGATTATGAGTTTGTAGCTTCCTATATTGGATATCAACAGTTTCGTCAAGCTGAATCTGTTTCGCCAGGAGGAACTGTAACTCTTCAATTTGTACTTAATCCTTCTGCAGTTGAATTAAATGAAATATTTGTAACTGGGACTGCAGGTGCTGCTTCTAGAAAAGAGATAGGTAATAGCGTTGGTACATTAAGAACTGGTTCACTAGAAGAACAACCCGCATCAACGCTAGCAGAAGCTCTTTATGGACAAACCACTGGTCTTACTCAGATGAGAAATGAAGGTCAGGTTGGTGCTGGGTCGCGTATTATGTTGAGAGGTATGAATAGTATTTCACAAGATATACAACCTCTGATTTATATTGACGGTGTACGGATGAATAATAATGCTGGGACTTATTCTAGTCAGGCCGGTCGGAATCCGGGTGCTTATGGTGCACAGACCTCTCCGAATCCAATGGATGATATAAATATGGACGATATAGAGCGTGTTGAAATTATCCGTGGTGCATCTGCAACCACACTTTATGGTACTGAAGCAGCCGGTGGCGTTATTCAAATATTCACAAAAAGAGGGTCATCGGGTCAAAAACCAAAGTGGAATGTTAAAACAACAACCGGTAATCGCTTTATGTCGGAATATAACATGAGCCCCGTGCTTGCTAAGACAAGTGACTGGGGTTTTCTTAAGCCTTGGTTTAAAACAGGTGGAGTCAATGCTACGAATGTCTCAGTTAAAGGGGGAACAAATAATTTAAGATATTTTCTTTCTGGAGGTTATGATGATCAAATGGGTGTAGTTGATAAAAATGATTCTCAGCTATTAAGTCTCAGAGGAAATTTCGGCTTTAGTCCAAGTGATAATGTTAGGCTAGAGTTCAATTCCAGCTACTCAAGTAGAGAAACAAACTATGTTGAAAGTGGCGATAATGGTTATGGATTTATGTTAAATGTTTTAAGAGGCGATCAAGACTATACAAATGCCGCTGTACCGCAAGGCTATGTAGGTGACCCTGACCAGTTAATATGGGACGTTGATAATGAGTCCAGTACGGAGCATTTTATTTTTGGTTTTAATATTAATCATTCGATGCCATCATTGAATATTGATACTCGTATTAGTTATGGTATGGACTACACTGATGCGCTTAACCGGCAAACAATCCCTTTTGATTGGCCTTTATTGCCTCGAGGTCGAAGAGCTATCAATCGCTGGAATCACCGTACACAAACAATTGAATTAGCAAGCACCTGGAGAGCGAATTTTGGTGAAAATATCACTTCAAAAATGACTGTTGGTGGTCAAATTTTTGATGATAGAGATCATACTATTTATTCTACTTCAGAAGATTTTGGAGGTCCAGGGCCAAAAACAGTATCATCTGGTGGAACAAAATTTACTGATGAAGAAGCACTAAATATTGTAACGGCAGGTATGTTTTGGGAGGAAGTTGTTGGGATTAACGATAGAGCATTTATTACTCTTGGTGTTAGAGTTGATGGTCATAGTGCTTTCGGTGGCGATTATGGATTACAGACTTATCCAAAGATTGCAGGTTCCTATATTCTTTCTGATCATGACTTTTGGCCTTCTTTTTGGGAGGTTATGAAAGTTAGAGCTGCATTTGGTCAGTCTGGAAAAGCTCCCAGTGCATTTGATGCTGTTAGAACATGGAATCCTGTAACGGGGAATGATGGCCAATCTGGAGTTACTCCCGCCAATCTCGGGAATGCAGAATTAGGCCCAGAAAGGACGACGGAGGTTGAATTTGGTTTTGAGGCTAGTATATTGAATGGAATGATCGGTCTTGAGTTTACAACTTACAATGCCAAGACTGAAGATGCCTTGATGCCAGTTACGGCACCCCCATCGCTAGGTTGGTTGAATTCACAATTGACCAATGTTGGTTCTTTTACCAATAGCGGAATTGAACTTGCCTTAAAAACCCGACCAGTTCAGACAAGGGATTTAAAAGTTGAGTTGGGAGCTACATACTCTACTAATGATAGCAAGATTAATGATCTAGGTGGTATACCGGAATTTTTTGTAGGGTGGGGACCTCTTCTTGGCCAATGGGTAAAGGAAGGTTATCCGGTTATTTCTATGTGGGGTAATAAAGTGATAAATCCTGATGAGATGGCAGAACCAATTCTATCAGAAAGTATGGAATATTATGGCCCTGTTTATCCACCAGTTACATACGGTTTAAATGCAACAATAACATATAAAAGTTTAACTTTTTCTGCATTAGCCGATGGACAGCAAGGAGCTTATCAATTCATGATCATGCCATGGCAACAGGTCAGAAGAGGGCTATGGCCAGAATGTAACGATCGAAAACCGCTTTCTGGACAAACAGCTATTTGGCGAGCTCGCTGTAAAGAACCTACACCTAACTTTGATCATTGGATGCGGCCAGCGGACTTCTTCAAACTTAGAAATGTAGCCTTAACCTGGCGTATTCCTGATGGAATGTTATTTGACTTGAATGGTTCTAGCCTAACTTTGACAGGTCAGAATCTTTGGAGATCAGGAAACTTTATTGGGTTTGATCCTGAGATGACAGTTGGAAATTCCGCATATGGACCATTCCCTGCACGTTATGAATATTATCAAATACCTCCTGCAAGTGTGATTTCTCTCACTTTCAGGACTAGTATTTAGGAGGATAATAGATTATGAAAAAATTAATAAAAGAAAATAATCGATTATTAACTATTGCTCTTTCATTTCTTATTTACAGTTGCGGAGATATTTTTGAGGTCATAAATCCAGGTCCCATTATTGATTCGGCCCTAGATGAAGAGGCTTCTGGGAAAACTGTATTAATAGGTGCAATCTCTGATGTTGAAGTTTCTGCGAATCTTTTTGCACTCTATGCAGGTGTAGCATCAACGGATATGGCTGCAGATGCAACCAGGCCATGGGTACAAATACCAAGTGATGGTGATTTAAATTCACTTAATGATCAGGTTTGGGCTCCAGGCCATCTTGGGCGATGGTCATCAGAAGCTGCAGTTGCAAGGCTTCAGGCAACCCAGTCTAATGCTAGTTCAAGTGCTCTAGTAGCAGGGGCATATCTACATGCAGGATATGCAAATCGACTATTAGCTGATAATGTTTGTGTAATGGTTATTGATGGTGGTTCTGGTTCGCAAGCCGACGGCCATTATACTAGGGCTATAGAACATTTTAATAACGCTATTACAATTGCTAAAGCTAGTGGAGATCAGACAATTGAGAAAGCTGCAATTGCTGGAAGAGCACAATGCAATTTGATTCTGGGAAATTATTCGAAAGCTGCAGAAGATGCAGCTTTAATTTCGGATGATTTTCTATTCGTGGCAAATCGTTCAAGTAACAGTGGAAGAGAAAATAATCTTACTTGGTCTGAATCACATGATCAAAAACAAATAACTATATATGGACGTCCCATGGCCGACCCAGCATATGTTGATTATGCTGATCCTAGAACACCAATGGAGGATGTGGGAATTCTTGCAGCTAGTGGAACCAAACCATTCCTTAGACAGAAAAAATATCCTTTGAATAGTTCAAATATTCCATTGGCTAAAGGGTCAGAAATGCGGCTAATTGAAGCTGAAGTTATGTTAAGGGATGGAAATATTGCTGGATGTATGGAAAAAATCAATTCAGTTAGGACTGCCGCAGGTGTGGCTAACAAAACTGCTACGACTACAAGTGAAGCTTGGCTTGCTTTAGATCAGGAGAGACATTTAGTGCTATGGCTTGAAGGAAGAAGACTAAAAGACAATGTTCGCTTTAATGGGCTTAGTTCTTTATCAACTGATTTTATGGAAGGACGAGATGTTTGCTTTCCACCAAGTCTAGCAGAAATTGCAGCAAATAAGAATTTAAACTGGCCGTAATAACTAATTATAATTAACTCACAATAAATAAAAAGGGTCTGCAAATGCAGACCCTTTTTATTTATATTATTCTTTATTTTTAGTAGACTTGAAACTCCAAATAAACCCATTAAATTATTTTCATGAAAAAAATGAGACCAATTGTATTGATTTCACTATTGACTTTTCTAGGTTGTGCTACTTCAGGTCCAAACTATTCAGTTGAGAATTTTCAATGTTATCCCGAATCAGTATATTTATTTCGCCATGCTGAAAAACAAATCATCAAGGGCGAGAAGAATCCGGAATTGACGATAGAAGGATTTGCCAGATCCGATGCGTTGGCCGAAGCCTTAAAGGATGTTCAAAATGGTGTCATCTATTCCAGTGAATTTAAGCGGACGCAGCAAACGGTGAATCCCTTGGCCAGTGTTTGGAATACGAATGTAAAAATCCACACAGCCCATGACCCGGAAGGGCAGATCGAGCGTGCCCTTTCC
>CEUZ01229327.1_pt1 | contig 13772 bp, 13 predicted proteins | sample 361511 | NCBI WGS metagenome assembly CEUZ01 (sample SAMEA2622822, study PRJEB7988) | marine metagenome | biome: marine biome (ENVO:00000447); feature: surface water layer (ENVO:00002042); material: "saline water (ENVO:00002010), including plankton (ENVO:xxxxxxxx)" | depth 5 m
ATGCTTGGTACTATAATGGTAGGATTTTTAGCAAACGAAGCTATTGGTGGAACAGCCGGTAGTTGGGCACAAGCTAAAATACAAATTACTGGCGTTGTTACAGTTGCGGTATTATCAATTGTTGCAACATACATAATTGTAAAAATAGTACAAGCAATGATAGGCTTAAGAGTTTCTAATAAAGATGCGCAAGAAGGTCTTGATATAACATCTCATGGTGAAAGAGGCTATCATTTATAAAATTTTTTCTTAAAATATAACATATATGAAATTAATAATAGCTATAATAAAAACATTTAAGCTAGATGATGTACAAGATGCTTTAAATAAAATTGGTGTTACAGGAATGACTGTAACAGAAGTTAGAGGTTTCGGAAGACAAAAAGGACACAAAGAAGTTTACAGAGGTTCTGAATACTCAGTTAAATATTTACCAAAAATAAAAATAGAGCTTGTTATTGATAAAAAAATCGAAGAAAAAGTAATAAAAACAATTACTAAAGTAGCAAATACGGGCGAGATTGGCGATGGTAAAATTTTTTCTTTAAACATAGATAAAGCAATCAGAATAAGGACTGGTGAAAAAGGAACAAAAGCTATTTAATTTTCTTTAAAAATTCATAAAAATATGTTGTTTTATATTAAAACTCATATAAATCTATAAGTGTTGGGATCATAAAATATTAATACTTTTTTATGGTTTTAAAGTTTAATAATTCTTCAAATACAGAAAATTTTCCTTTCTTTAAAAAAAGGTTGTTAGAAAGTCTTGGTTTAATTCTATTAGCAATAAGTTTTGCAATAGCTGCATCCATAATAACTTTCAATGTTAATGATCCTTCTTTTTCATATATTACAGATAATAATGCGCAAAATTTGTTAGGAAAACATGGAGCTTACACTTCTGATCTATTAATTAAATTATTTGGCGCATCTTCTATTATTATTTTTTTAATTGGTTTTGTGTGGGGTTTAAAACTATTCTTGCACAAAAAAATATCTTTTTTTTGGTTAAGATTAATATTTGTACCTGTAACATTAATTGCATGCTCAATTACATTAAATATAGAAAACATATTTAAAATAAATTTAGATGCAGGTGGTATTGTTGGAAAATATTCTTTTTTATATATAACAAATTTTCTTGATGATATTAATTTAAAAATTAATCAGATTTTTATAACTATTTTTTTTAGTTTTATAACTTTTTTTTCATTTAATTTTAATTTAGGACTAAATCAATCAGAATGGTTTAAAATTAGTAACGTTTTTTTTACTTCAATTAAAAAAACTTTTTTTATTTTTTATAAATTTATTAATCTAATAATTTTATTTTTTAAAAAAACTTATGATTTCATAAAACCTTTTATTTTAAAATTAATAAATAAGTTTAAAAAAAATACTACAAATACTAATAATGAAGAAATTGATTTATTCTCGAAATCTAAAAAAATATCAAAGCCAGGAAGATTACTTAAAGAATCAATAGAGCCAAAATTTAATTTTGAAAAAAAATCAAATCATGAATTGCCTACATTAGATTTACTTGAAGCTAGAATTAAAAATTTAAATAATAATAATAATAAAAATTTACTTCAACAAAATGCCAAGTTATTAGAAAATACAATTAAAGAATTTAATATAGAAGCTAAAGTTATTGGAATTCATCCTGGACCAGTAGTTACTTTATATGAACTAGAGCCTGCACCAGGAGTACAAACAAAAAGAATTATAAATTTAGCTGATGATATAGCAAGATCTATGAGTGCTGAATCTTGTAGAATATCAAACGTTAAAGGTAAAAATGCAGTAGGGGTTGAATTACCAAATCAAGAAAGAGAATCTGTAAATTTGAAAGAAATTTTTGGATTAAAAGATTTTGATATATCGAATTCTAAATTGCCATTAGTTTTTGGAAAAGATATTGGAGGAAAAACAATTATCCAAGATTTATCAAAAATGCCTCATCTTTTAATTGCAGGAACAACTGGTTCTGGAAAATCTGTAGGATTAAATGCAATGATTCTATCAATTTTATATTCTCTTAGACCTGATGAATGTAAATTTATAATGATTGATCCAAAAATGCTTGAATTATCGGTTTATGATGGGATACCTCATTTATTAACACCTGTTGTTACAGATCCAAAAAAAGCAATTTATAGTTTAAAATGGTTAGTAAGTGAAATGGAAAAAAGATATAAATTAATGTCAAAAATTGGTGTGAGAAATATAGAATCATATAATGAAAAAATAAATGATAAAAAATTAAAAGGAGAAATAATTATGGAAAAAACTCAAACCGGTTTTGATAGTCAGACTGGTAAGCCAATATTTGAAAACAAAAGAATAAATTTTGAAAATTTACCATATATTATCATCATTATTGATGAAATTGCAGATTTAATGTTAGTATCTGGAAGAGATGTAGAATCAAGCGTTCAAAGACTTTCTCAAATGGCTAGAGCAGCTGGAATACATTTAATTGTTGCGACACAAAGACCATCAGTAGATGTTATAACAGGAACCATAAAAGCAAATTTTCCTACTAGAATTAGCTACAAAGTAGCAACAAAAATTGATAGTAGAACAATTATAGGAGATCAAGGAGCAGAATATTTATTAGGTCAAGGAGATATGTTATTTATGTCAGGAGCGGGAAATATTAAAAGAGTTCATGGGCCGTTTGTTAGTGATAATGAAGTTGGAAAAGTAGCTAATTTTTTGAAATCTCAAGGTAGTCCTTCATACATTGAAGGGATTACCGATGATCAACAAACTCAAATTAATAATGAGACATCTGGCGATACAGATGAATTTTATACTGATGCTGTGAAATTAGTAATTGATAAGAAAAGAGCATCAACAAGTTTAATTCAAAGACATTTTCAAATAGGTTATAATAGAGCAGCAAGAATTATAGAACAAATGGAAAAAAATAATATTGTTTCAGAAGCAGATAAAATTGGAAGACGCGAAGTTTTAATAAATCAATAATAATTAAAAATAAAATGAAAAAAAAAATTTTATATATTTTTTTAATATTTTTTTTTTTTCCAATAAATAATGTTTTTTCAATTGATAATAAATTACTAAAAAACATAGAAAATTATTTAAATGAACTTAATAATATCTCATCTGAATTTGTGCAAAGCACTTCTAGTGGAACGCAAGATACTGGAAAAATATTAATATCTAAGCCTGGGAAATTAAGAATTGAATATAAAGGAAAAAATAAACTTTTAATTGTAGCTGACGGAAAATGGTTACATTACTTCGATATAGAATTAAATGAAGTTCAATCTTTAACAATTAAAAAAAGTCCTGCATGGATATTACTCAAAAAAAATATCGATTTAAAAAATGATTTTAATATAAATAAATTAGAAAAAAAAAAGGGTAAAATAATATTATCAATTATTGAAAAAAATATTGAAAATGTTAATAAGATAAATTTAATTTTTTCAGTAAATCCAATACAATTAAAAAAGTGGTCTATTATAGACCATCAAAATAATGAAACTACTGTTGCATTATTAAATATTAAAAAAATTAAAAAATTTAATCCTAAAGTTTTTGAATTAATATATTAATTTCATAACCTATAAAAGCTTATAAGAATTATTTTCAACTAAAATAAACTTTTTAATTCCAAAATTTTTATTTATTTTTTTTCTTAAACGATAAATGTGTGTTTCTAGAGTTCTTGTTTTAACTTTATTATTAAATCCCCATATATTTTTTAATAAATCTGTTTTTTTTATTAATTTTTTTTCTTTAATTAAATAATTTAAAATATCACATTCCTTTTCTGTTAAATTTATTTCCTTTTTTTTTATTTTAGATAAAAGTTTTCTTTGTAATTTTTTAAATACTAAACCATTTTTTAAATCAAAAATTTTTTTTGTGATAACATTTTTTTTTTTAAAATTAGCCAATAATAATAATAATTTATTTATCGAAATTGGTTTTTTTATAAAATAACTAGAAAAATCATGTTTATAATCATTTTTCTTTTCAAGAATTTGAATTATTTTAATTTTTGGTTTTTTTTTAAAAATATCATTAATTACATCAAAAGAATTTGATTTAAAAGCACTAACAATAATAAAGTCTAGTTTTTTACTTTTTATAATTTTTTTTAAATTAACTATTGATGAAGAAAAAAATAAATTAAAATTTTTTTTTAAATCATCTTGAAAAAAAAAATTATCTTTTAAAAAAGAATTATTTTCAATAATTAATAAATTCATAATATTTGATACTATTTAATATAATAAAAAAAATATATTAATACTTTAAATTAAAAAATTTATATAATTTTTTTATTTTCAAATCATAATTATATACCTAATAACTATGAAAATTTTAGTAAAAAGATCAGGATTATTAAAAATATCTCAATACTATTTTCAATGTAACTTAGGTAAAAATGGAGTTACTTTTAATAAAAAAGAAGGAGATGATAAAACACCTTTAGGAACATTCCCTTTAAATTTTGTTATGTATCGAAGTGATAGAATAAGTAAACCCAAAACAAATCTAAAAATTATCAATATAAAAAAAAATCATGTTTGTTGCGATGATCCAAAAGATTTAAATTATAATAAAATTTTTCAAACAAATAATATTAATATTAGTGAAAAATTATGGAGAAATGATAGTTTATACGATATTTTAATTGTTATTGGCTATAATTATAATCCAGTTATAAAAAATAAAGGAAGTGCAATTTTTTTACACTTAAATAAGAAAAATTATAATTCAACTAAAGGCTGTATCAGTATTAAAAAAGAAAATATGATTAAATTATTAAAATATTCACCAAAAAAAATTCAAATCATATAAAAAAAATCAATTTTTTCTAAAAAAAAGAGATAATTCTATAAATATTTCATCACTTAAAATTTTCAAACTTTTTTCTCTTGCATCTTTTTCTGCAACTAATGTTGCATAAACAGACTCTACCACATCAAAACTTGAAATTGATTTAGACTCTCCTTTTAAAACAACATTGCCCTCCTTTAAATTTTTTAAAGAATATTTAGCTATAATTTCTAAATCTGATCTTGTTGCTGACATATCTTGTCTATATGCTAGTTCTGTTTTACTTTCATTTAACTTAATTTCCAATTGATATTTTGTGATTACTCTTTTGTCTTCTGGATTTATTTTATCTAATAAAGAATTTCTTAATATTTGGCCAGATCTATCTTTAATATTAATTACTGATATTGATAGTAATTGATCATTAACTTCAGTATTTTTTGAAAAAACAGGCTCATACCCACAATTTGAAAATAATGAAAATATTATTAATATAAAAAAAATTTTAAATTTTTTCATTTATATCACTATATTTGCAATTTTATTTTTAACTATAATTATTTTTTTTGGTTTTTTTTTATTTAATATCGTAATTATTTTTGGTAAAGATAAAACTTTTTTTTCAATTTCTTTAGTACTTGTATCAGATAATAATTCTATTGTATCTTTTAATTTACCATTAACTTGAATTGCTAATATTATTTTATCAACTTTTAAAAATTTTTTATCAGCTATTGGCCATTTACTTTCTACTAAAAAATTTTTATTTCCTAAATATTTCCATATTTCTTCCGTAAAATGTGGAGTCATTGGCCCAAGAATTTTTACAACATTTTCTATTAAATTTTTAAATAATTCTGGATTTTTTTTTAATTTTTCTTCGTTATCAAATATCACATTTGTAAATTCTCTTATTCTTGCTATTGCTCTATTAAATCTAAAATTTTCATAATCTGATGTAACCAAATCAATAGTTTTATTCATTAATGTTAATATTTCTTTTTGTTCTTTAAAGCTTTCAATTTTTTTTTCTTTTTTTAAAAAAATTATTTCATTATTAAAAACTAATTCCCAAAGTTTATTTAAATATTTATATGTTCCTTTAATACCTGTATCAGTCCATTCTAAATCTTTTTCTGGCGGACTATCAGATAACACAAAAAGTCTTGCTGTATCAGCTCCGAATTTATTTAATATTAGATCTGGATCTACTACATTTTTTTTTGATTTACTCATTTTTTCACTTTTACCTATTAAAATTTTATCTTTATTTTTTTTATTTTCATATTGATCTGGACTTATCCATTCACCATTTTCATCCTTAAATGTTTTATGACATACCATTCCTTGTGTTAACAAATTTTTAAATGGTTCTTTTATGTTTATTAAATCACAATCAAAAAGTGCTCTTGAAAAAAATCTAGAATACAAAAGATGAAGAATGGCATGTTCTATTCCACCTATATATTGATCAACTGGTAGCCAATATTTAGAATCATTTTGATCAATAATATCTTTTGATTTTGGAGAACAAAATCTAGCAAAATACCATGAAGATTCAAAAAAGGTATCAAAAGTTTCTGTTTCACGAATAGCATTTTTTCCACTTTTAGAACATTTAGTATATTTCCAACTAGGATGCTGTTGTAAAGGATTGATAGTTTTAGAGAAATCAATATCATCTGGTAAAGTTACTGGTAAATCTTTTTTAGACAATAATGACATTTTACCATCTTCATAATATATAACTGGAATTGGACATCCCCAATATCTTTGTCTCGATATTCCCCAATCTTTTAATCTATAAATTGTTTCTGATTTTGCTTTTTTCTTATTTATTAAAAATTTAGAAATTTTTTCTTTTGCATCTTCAATAGTTAATCCATTTAAAAAATCTGAATTAATAAGAATTCCATCTCCAGTATAAGCTTTATTTAAAGAAATTTCTTTTGGTGATTTAATTACTTTCTTTATATTTAAATCATATTTTTTTGCAAATTCAAAATCCCTTTGATCGTGTGCTGGACACCCAAATACTGCGCCGCTTCCATATTCCATAATAATAAAATTAGCAATATATACAGGTATTTGAGTTTTTAAAATTGGATGAACTGCAGTAAAAGGTAGTTTAAAACCAATTTTTTCAATTTTTTCAAAATCTTTTTCTTGTAAATTTAAATCTTTCAAACAAATTTCTATAAAATTTTTTACTTCCTTATCTTTTTTTGCATATTTTGCACAAATTTGATGCTCAGGAGATAATGCAATAAATGATGCACCGAATAAAGTATCGGGTCTTGTTGTAAAAACTTCAATAGTTTTATCTTCACTATTATTTAAATCAAATTTAATTTTTAAACCTTTAGATTTACCAATCCAATTTTTTTGCATTGTTTTAACTTGTTCTGGCCAAAATTTTAAATCTTTTAATGATTTTTCTAATTCTTCAGCATAATCAGTAATTTTTAAAAACCATTGTGACATTAATTTTTTTTCAACAATAGCTCCAGAACGCCATCCTTTGCCTTCAATAACTTGTTCATTAGCTAACACTGTTTTCTCCTCAGGATCCCAATTTACATAAGTTGATTTTTTATAAACAAGACCTTTTTTATAAAATTCTAAAAATATTTTTTGTTCATGTAAAAAATAATCTTTATCAGATGTAGAAATTTCTCTATTCCAATCATATGAAAATCCCATTTTCTTTAATTGATTTTTCATAGTTTCTATATTTTTAAGAGTCCAATCTTTAGGATGAATATTATTTTCTCGAGCAGCATTTTCAGCAGGTAATCCAAAAGAATCCCAACCCATAGGATGTAATACATTAAAACCATTACTATATTTATATCTAGCAATTACATCTCCAAGAGTATAATTTCTTACATGTCCCATATGTAATTTACCGGATGGATACGGAAACATTTCTAAAACATAATATTTTTTTTTATTTTTCTTTGAACTTGTTTCGAAAATTTTTTTTGATTCCCATTCTTTTTGCCATTTTTTTTCAATTTTTTTAAAATTATATTTTTCCATCTTTTTTTAATTTCAATTTTTTTGCATTAGAAATTATATTTTTTTGTAACCTTTTTTTAAATAATTCACTCACTTCTTCCTCAATCCATACGCCATTTTTTAATGATTGCCTATCAAAAAGAATTTCAACATTTTCTTCAATTAAATCTGAACCTAAAATATAAATTAATATTTTAAATTTAATGTTTGGTTTTTCTTCTAAAATAATCCAATCAGTAGAAATATATCCTTCTTTAAGATTATTTTGTTTATTAGGATAAGATTCAAGCATATCATTTGATGCAATCCATAAAAATTCATTAATTTTTAATTCTTCAAATTTATTTTTTTTTTCTCCAAAACCAAAAAAATTTAATTTACTGCAGCTAGAAATTAATAAAACTATAGTTAAATTAATTAATAATTTTTTCATTATATACCTCTTTGAAATGCATAACCTATAATATCAGTTTCATCTAAAAATTTTACATTTTTTATATTTATTCCACCTAATGCATAAACTGGTAATTCAAAATCTTTAATCATGCTTAAGAATTTGTTTAGTCCTAAACTTTTTTTATTAGGATGACTTTTAGTAGAAAAAATAGGAGATAATAATACTGCATCTATTTCATAATTTTTCATTTTATTTAAAATTCTTTTACTGTGAGCAGATGTAGTAATAATCCAATTTTTTTTTAATCTTAAATTTTTTATTTCTTTCCAATTAATAGTTTTTTTTTTTATCATATATTCAGAAAAATGAACTCCGTCAGCATTTATTTCCTCTGCAAGTTTAATATCTGATGCAATTATGAGTTTTAATTTCCTTATTTTACAAAACTTTAATAATTGTTTAGCAATTTTTTTTCTTTCTTTTATTTTATAAGATCTAAATAAAAAAGCAGACTTTTCAGGAATCTTTAACTTAAAAAAAACCTTTTTATTAAAAAAACTTTCATCAAAAATAATTATAATTTTAGGTAAATAACTTTTTTTTAAAGTTATTTTTTTAGAATAATTTAAAAGCTTATTTATTTTTATATGTGAATTAATATATTGCATTTATAATAATTGTAATAAAAAAATGGAAAATCAAAAAGTTTTAAAAAATATTAGCTTAATCAAAAATAAAATTAATTTATATAAAAAAAACTTACAAATAATTGCAATATCTAAAAAACAACCATTAGAAAGAGTTATTGCTGCTTTAGATTTTGGTCATAAAATATATGGAGAAAACCAAGTCCAAGAAACAATAAATAAATGGCCACAATTAAAATTAAATTATAAAAATATTGAATTACATCTTGTTGGCCCTCTTCAAAGTAATAAAGTAAAAGATGCGCTTTCTATCTTTGATGTCATTCAAACAATAGATAGAGAAAAAATTGCTAATGCTTTAAAGAAAGAAGAAGATAATTTACAAAAAAAAATTTCTTATATGATACAAATAAATACTGGTAAAGAGTCTCAAAAATCTGGCGTTTTACCAAATGAAGCTGATAATTTTTTTAAATATTGCGTAGAAGATTTAAAACTAAATATTAAAGGCTTGATGTGTATACCTCCCTACAATGAAGATCCTTCAAGTCATTTTAAATATCTAAAAGAAAAAAAAATAAAGTATAAACTTCCCTATTTAAGTATGGGAATGAGCGAAGATTATGAAAAAGCAATTTCTTTTGGTGCAACGCATATTAGAGTTGGAACCGCAATATTTGGTGAAAGACCAAAAAAATTATTAAAATAAGTCTTTAAAATTAAAAGCATATTGCCAACCTAAAGTTACATTCCAATCTGATTTCATTTGTAATCCATCGTAATACTGATAAATCGGATTACTATATTCAATTGCCAAGCGATGTCCTTTTAAACTACCTTTAGGAATAATAAAATTAACACCTCCTAATAAATTTATTTTTCTATGTCCTTGATCTTTAGAAAAAGCAGGACTCATTAACATATTAGTGTGATGTGCATGTGCTCCAGAAATTTTACGTTTCCAACTACCTTTTATACGACCAGATAAAGATATTAAATCATTAATAACAAAAGCAGAAAAAAAAGTCCCTTCATATTCATCACCTAAATGATAATCATACTTATTTTGATAAAAACGCCAAACACCAGATGCCTGCCATCCTAAAGAAAATTTATCCCATTTTTTATTATATAAAATTTTTAAGATAGGATCATACGTTCCAGATCCTAATTGCATTCCATATCCAAGTGTTGAATGAGAATGTGTTCCGTTCATCATAACCATAATATCTTTAACATTAATTTCACCAGTTGGTAAACTCAAACCAAAATTTAATAACCAACTAGAATTTAATGTTTTATTTAATGATACAAGTCCGGTTAATTTAACATCTCCAAAACCACGCGAGGCAACTGTAAAACGTTTTAAATCTCCAGCTCTTTGACGAACTTGCATTTTTTTATTTAAATACGGAATCATAATCATCCCTGTTAAATTATTATTTATTCCATACATAGCTCCAAACATTTGCATATTTGTATGCATTTTAATTGGAGCATTCATAAATTTATAAGATCCTGTACTTGATACTGCATTATCTCTTGATATATCATGAGATGCATCAGCCAAACCTGACATTTCCATTCTCATATAGCGATATGAAAACATTAAGTCATTTTTTTTATGTAAATGATCACCCATTACTCCTATAGGTGCATGACTATCAGGTTTTCCTACAATGCCAATTGCATTTGCTAAAGCACCTAATGGAAATAATAAAAATAAATAGAATATTAATATCTTCATGTTCAGACCTCCTATATCTGAATTAATAATAAGTAGAAAAAAAAATTTTAATTAAGATAAAATGGGAGGAGAACGATTTTTTTGATAATTAATTTGAAATGAATAATAAAAATTTTTGTAATATAAAATATTTTTAATATCAAAAAATATATTTGCTGTATCAATAGTTGAATAGGAACACCCATCATTATTATTTTCGTTTTCTAAAGTACAAAAATAACAACTTTTTTTAAGCGATTTTTGATGAGAATCTGAATTATCGTTAGATTTACATAAATAATTGTATGTAATTGAATTTTTATTTAAATTATTAGCATAAAATGAACTAAAAGAGCCATTAATTCCTAAAATAAAGAAAAATACTAAAAATTTTGTAAAAATTGACTTCATATAAAGTATTTTAACTAAAAAAAAAGAAAAAAAAAGAAGTAAAATGTTGACATATATAATGAGAATGATTATTATTCTTATTAACGAATTTGAGAATGGTTCTCATTTGTATGATTGTAAACATTTTTTTTATAGGTTTAAAATGAATAAAAAAATACTTTTATCTACTTGTATCAGTCTATTATTATTTTCTAATTCTAATGCTGCAGATGTTTATGCACCAGCTGTCACAGTTACTGGTGGAGCAGAAGAAGCAGATTCATTAAGTGGATCAGGAACTTATATTGGATCAGATAGTATACAATCAAACAATTATGATAGCATCGATCAAGTACTAAAACAAATTCCAGGAGTTTATACAAGATCAGAAAATGGTTATGGAATTTTTCCTAATATTAGTTTAAGAGGAGTGGATCCTGGTAGAAGTCAAAAAATAACAATTATGGAAGATGGTGTTTTATCTCAACCTGCACCATACACAGATTTTTCAGCATATTTTAATCCAACGACAGGTAATAAAAGTGGAATAGAAGTTTTAATGGGATCTAGTCAAGTACTTTACGGACCAAGAACTACTGGTGGAGTTCTAAATTATTTAACAACACCAATTCCCACAAAAAGAAGAGCTTTTTTAAAAACTACTTATGGAAATTATTTAGGAGTATTAGGATCTAGAGGTACCGGAGGACCTGAAAATATACAATGGGGTAATGTTAGAACTCATGGATATTATGGTGATACTTTTAATACAAACATAGGTGAATTTGGAGCTTTATTAGAAATTTATGGAAGAGGAGACGGAGGTTTTAGAAATTGGAAAAAAATAGATAAAGGTCAATCAGGTTTTCATAAATACGAGCCTATGGTTAAATTAAGTTATAAACCAAATACTTCTTTAGAGCAAAGTTTTGAATTAAAAGCACAACATATAAGAATGATTGCAGATTTAGGATATGGTGGTGCTTCTAAAGATGATCTTAATAATGGTGATCCGTGGAAAGCTTATGGATATACACAAATGGATAGAATTTGGACAGAAAGAATAGGTGGTCATCTTAAATATAATGTAGAAATTCCAAAATTTTATGACACAAAAGTAACAACAACAGCATATGCATCTAAATTCAGACGTGATTGGGCAAAAGCTGCTGAATATAGCACAACACTTAATGACACAGATGGAGGAACAAAATTTCATACAGCAGATACAAATACAGAACTAAATCTTATTGATACTGGTGGAGCTAGTGGAATAACAGTTGAAAGTAAACACAATAATAGAGCCTATCGTATGAGAGGAGTTGAGGTAAAAGCAGTTAGTGGATTTGATACTGATTTTGGTGGTACAAATTTAGAGCACACACTTACATATGGTACACGTTGGCATTATGATTCTTATTATGATGCATCGTTTTTTGATTATTATAATTTAGTTGATAGTAGAATGTATTTAACTTCAAGTACTGAAAAAGAAGCTCAATCACAAAAAGAATATAAAACTTGGGGTAGAGCTTTTTACGTACAAGATGCTATTCAACATAATAATTTAACAGTTACACCTGGTTTCAGATATGAAAAAGTAGACGCTAAAAGAGTAAGATCTGGAACAAGTGGATTACTTACTCAAGATATTGAAGGATATTCTGGAGGAATTGGTTTTAATTATAAACAAAGTAATAATCTTGCTTTTTTTGGTAGTGTTCACCATGGTTCATCTTTTCCTAAAGGAGCAGATATTTTTGCAACAGCAGATGGTGATACTGAAAATATGGATCCTGAAACGAGTTTTGCAAAAGAATTAGGGCTTCGTTATAAAAATACAGATAAAGGCTTCAATAGCAAAATTGCCCTTTTTCATACAGATTTCGAAGATTTAATTGTTTCAAGTAATACTGGAGCAGGAAGTGCAGTAACACAAAATGCAGGTGAAGTTGAATCAATGGGTATGGAACTATCTGCAAGTTATGATCTCGGTTTTAATCAAGGTTGGTCATTTAACAATCCTTGGACATTAGCATTCACATATACAGATTCTGAATTTCAAAACGATGCTAAAAAATCTGATGGTGATACAATTTTTGGAAATTCTAAAAAAGGAAACGATCTTCCTTATATATCAAATTATCAAGTTACAATAGGAACAGATGTTATAAATGGACCTGCGAGTTTCGGTATAGTTGGTAATTGGAGAAGTTCTCAATGGTCATCTGGTGAAAATGTTAGTGTTAAAGCTAATGATACAAGAATTGGTAAAGTCCCAGCACGTTGGATATGGGATTTTAAAGGAAGTTATAAACTAAGAAATAATATAAAATATGACTTTGGAGTTCATAATGTGTTTAATGCAAAACATATTGAAACTTTTTTACCTTTAGGTCCAAGAGCTGGTGCGCCATTACAAGCATATTTTGGCATAACCTATGATTATTAATAAAAAAAAAGATTCTTAAGCCTTCCTATTTAAGACTCGGCGCTGGAGCATGTCGCCGAAATCCACATGCCCCATTGTCCTTTTCTTAACTAAAAATTAAAAAAAAATTAGTTGTCGTTTTGTTAAAATAATTTATTTTGCTTATATAATTATGAAATTTACTTCTTTATTTATTATCCTATTTTTTATTATAAAACCTATAGTTGCTCACCATAAAATTTATGGAGCTAGAGTTCATAAAGGAGATAAAGAAATTTCATGGAGGGGGCACTTTGATTATGATAATCGAAGTAATAAAAATAAAGGCCATAT
>CEUZ01096076.1_pt1 | contig 13768 bp, 13 predicted proteins | sample 361511 | NCBI WGS metagenome assembly CEUZ01 (sample SAMEA2622822, study PRJEB7988) | marine metagenome | biome: marine biome (ENVO:00000447); feature: surface water layer (ENVO:00002042); material: "saline water (ENVO:00002010), including plankton (ENVO:xxxxxxxx)" | depth 5 m
AGAACCTTCTGTTCTACTTCCATTATTGCACACCTGGTCACTTTCAGTAGAAGAGCAGTTTTATGTAATTTTTCCAATAGCATTATATTTTCTGTTTAAATTTTTCAGAAAATTTCTTTTGCATATAATTTTAGTAAGTATAATTATTAGTTTATTAATTGCTGATTTTGGAAGTAAAAATTACCCATCATTTAATTTTTTTGTTTTACCCACAAGAGGATGGGAATTGCTTGCAGGTGGAATCTTAGCGAGGTTGGAATTAAGCTATGGAAGAAATAATTATAATATTTTAAATAAATTTATTCCTTTTATTGGTCTACTTTTAATTTTTTATTCATTCATTTCTTTTGATGAAGAAATGCGCCATCCATCTTTTTACACTTTAACACCAATTCTTGGAACAATGGCTATTATATGGTTTGCAAATAAAGAGGATATACTAACAAGAATTCTTTCAACAAAAATTTTTGTTGGATTTGGTTTAATTTCCTATTCACTATATTTGTGGCATTATCCTATATTTTCATTTGCAACAAGACATTTTGATTACTTATATGGAAATGAAGTCAAGTTTTTATTGCTTTTAATAACAATAGCACTTTCCATATTAACTTTTTTTCTTATAGAGAAACCTTTTAGAAATAGAAAATTGATCAAGTCAAAAAATTTTATTCTTTCAATTTGTTCAATGATTATAATTTTAGCAATTTCATCTGGTTTTATTATAAAAAATGATGGATTGTTAAGTAGATTAGGTCTTTCAGAGTTTCAAAATAAGTTTATATTTAACAATGATAACAGGCTAGAAGAAAGTTTCAAAAATCCAAAATTTGAAAAAGAATCGCCGAAAAAAAAAATATTAATAGTTGGAAATTCTCATGGACTTGATTTTCATCATATATTACATGCTGAAAAGTATTTTTTAGAAAATTATGATATAGCTTCTATGCATATACAAATTAATTGTTTGTATAGCGCAATAATAAATAATAAAAATCAATGCTTAAGAGTATTTGATTATGAGATGCATGATTTATTTAAATCACAGGTCAAAAACTTTTTGCTAGCCGATGTATTAATTCTCCGAACCAGGTGGAGTGAATCGGATATTAATTCAATAGAACAAATATATAACTTAGCTCAATCAAAAGGAAAAAAAATTATTATTGTTTCAGCTGCACCAGAATTTGATTACAAGCATTCATCTAATTTCTTATCCAAAGAAAAAATTAATAAACAAATAATTAATCAAATATATAAAAATTCGTCACCCATTGATAAATTTGTTTTAAAAGAAGGAAGATTACCAAGCTTAGATGAAAAAAATAATATTGAAAAAAAATACTATGAAATCAGGTATTCAAATGTGGAAAAAATTAATCAAAATTTAAAAAAAATATCCACCGATTTAGATGTGGTATATCTAAACTATGATGATATTGCTTGTGATATGCAGCAAAAAAAATGTGAAGTATTAACCAAAAATAATTCTAAAATTTATGTCGATGCTAATGGACATGTAAGTTTTGATGGTGCAAAACATTTAGCAATAATAATAAAACAAAAAAAATGGTTAAATTTAGATTAATTGATTTTTAAAAATTTATGAAGGTAGTTATATTATGCGGAGGCAAGGGGACGCGATTAGCAGAAGAAACCAATCTAAACCCTAAGCCAATGGTTAAAATTGGAGATAAGCCAATCATTTGGCATATACTAAAATTTTTTAATCATTATGGTCATAATGAATTTATTTTAGCCACGGGATACAAAAATGAAGTAATAAACGATTTTTTTTATAATAATAAAGACTTTCCAAATGTAAAAACTATTTTTACAGGCGCGGAAACAATGACTGGTGGCAGAATATTACGCTTAAAATCTATTTTAGATAAAGAAGAAGAATTTTTTATGACATATGGAGATGGAGTGACAAATTTAAATTTAAATGAGTTGTTAAAATTTCATAAATCACATAACAAAATTGCAACTGTTACTGCTGTTCACCCACCTGTAAGATTCGGAGAGGTAGAAATAAATAAAAACCAAGTCACAAATTTTGCAGAAAAAAAACAGGCTAAGTCTAGCTGGATAAGCGGAGGTTTTTTTATATTAAATAAAAAGATTTTTAACTATATTAAAAATGACGAGACAGTTTTTGAAGAATACCCTCTTGAAAAGATAACCTCAGAAGGTCAACTTATGGCTTACAAGCATGAAGGCTTTTGGCAATGCATGGATACTTTAAGAGAAAAAAAATTACTAGATGATTTATGGTACAAAGGAGTGGCTCCGTGGAAAGTTTAAAGAAGTTTTATAAAAATAAAAAAGTTTTGATCACAGGAGCAACCGGTTTTAAAGGGGCATGGTTAACAAGTTGGCTTTTACTCTTGGGAGCAAAAGTATATGGCACAGGCAACAATCCAAATAAGAATAAAAATTTATTTTACAAATTAAAATTAAATAATAAAATTAATTTAAAACTTTTCGATATAAGAAACTATTCAAAGTTAAAAAAATTTATATATAAAAATAAACCTGAAATAATTTTTCATTTAGCAGCACAACCTTTAATTTACGAATCTTATAAAAAACCGTTTTTGACCTTTGATGTAAATTGTCGCGGTACTTTAAATATTCTTGAATTATCAAAAAAATTTAACTTTATTAAATCAGTAGTATCAGTGACCTCAGACAAGTGTTACGAAAATAATTTTTCTAAAAAAGGTTTTAAGGAAACTGACAGATTAGGTGGAATTGATCCTTATAGTGCATCTAAAGCTTCGGCAGAACTTTTTGTTAGAGCATATCGAGAAAGTTTTTTTGTTAATAAAAAGAAATGTGGTATTTCAAGCGGGAGAGCTGGCAATGTAATTGGAGGAGGGGACTGGTCTGATAAAAGACTAATTCCAGATTGCATAAGATCAATATTAAAAAATAAAACAATATTAATTAGGAATCCAAAATTTAATAGGCCGTGGCAATTTGTTATGGAACCATTAAAAGGATATTTAATTTTGGGAATGAAGCAATTTGTAAACCCAAAAAAATATTCATCAGCATGGAATTTTGGAACAGAGCCAAAATCGGTAACTGACGTAGAAGAAATAGTTAAATTAATTATTAAGTTTTGGGGAAAAGGTAAATTAAAGATAGCGAAAAAAAAGAATTTTTATGAACAACATAATTTACAACTTGATATCCGTAAAGCCAAAAGCAAATTGGGTTGGCGACCAACATATAACATTAAAGAAAGCGTAAATGTTACTGCCGATTGGTATTATAAAGTTCTGTATTTAAAACAAAACCCTATTGAAGTGACAAATCAACAAATAAAAAAATATATGTATGAAAATAATTGGAGTTAAAATAATAAGTAAAAATATAATTAAAAATAACAAGGGAAGTATATTTAAATATATAAGTTCAAGAGATTCTTATTTTAAAAAATTTGGTGAAATTTATTTTAATCAAATTAATAAAAATAAAACTAAAGGATGGATATTACATAAAGAAACGAAATGTATTTTATCTTTAATCTATGGTCGAATAATTTTTCATTTAATTGATGGTAGAAAAAAATCCAAAACTTTTAACAAAGAGACTAAAATTTCGTTAAATGAAAATAGTTTTAAGATAATAATTGTACCTCCGGGGGTTTGGTTTTCCATCACGTCTAAAAATAAAAATTCATTGATCGTTAATTTAATTGAAAAACCACATTCAGATAACGAAACTATTAAAAAAAATAAAGTAAAAAATTATTTTATAAAAAATTAATTATGCCTTTTTTTTCTGTAGTAATACCTACATTTAACCAATCTAATTATCTTAAAAAAGCAATTGAGTCAGTACTCGCCCAGAAGTATAAAAATTATGAAATTATTATAATTGACAATAATTCTAAAGATGAAACAAAAAAAGTAATAAAGAGTTTTAAATCAAAAAAAATAGTTTATAGAAAAATTAATAATAAAGGAATCATAGCTAAATCTCGAAACCTAGGAATAAAAGTTGCGAAGGGTAAATGGATAGCCTTGCTAGATTCAGACGATTTCTGGTATGAGGATAAATTAAAAGACGTTTTTAAAATTATAAAAAAAAAAGAAAAAATTGATGTAATTTGTAATGATAAAATAGTTTCTTACGATAATACAAAAGTTAAAAAAATATATAGATACGGTCCATACAAGCCAAATTTTTATGAATATCTTTTAAAAAATGGAAATAGAGTATCTACATCGGCTTCAGTAGTAAAAAAATATTTTTTAGTCAAAAATAATGTAAAATATAATGAAAATAAAAAATTTGTTACAACTGAAGATTATGATTTTTTTTTAAACATAGCCAGAAAAAATGGAAAGTTTTATTTTTATCACAAAGTTCTTGGAGGTCATCTTATACATAAGAGAAGCGCTTCATCCAATTATTTGAAACATAAAAAAGCATTGGAGGCCGTATATTTTTATCATGTTTTTAATTTACAAAAATTTTACGCAAATAAAAAAGAGCTATGGAAAAATATTTGTTATAATATTGATTTTGATGACATGATTTATTCTTTTAAGGAATATAAGTTAAATCACATTGTCGTAAAAAAAATTATTAAACTGTTTTTTAATTCACCGACGATTTTTTTTAAATTAATTATTTTACAAATTTATAATAGTTTTTTTAATGCAAGTAGAGTTAGCCAATGATAGCAGAAGTAAAAAAAAATAAAGTAAATTTAATTTTATTAATCAACTTGATTTTTTGTTTTTTTCCAATTTCTTTTATTTTTGGAAATCTTATAACAAATATTAATATTGTTCTATTTTGTATATTGGGAATTTTAAGTTTAAAATCTAAAATTTTTAGTTTAAAATATAATCTATCAGTTAAAATTATTTTTTTATTTTTTATAGCTATTTTTCTTTCAACAGTTATAAGCCTTTTAAAATCATTGTATTTAGAGGAATATCAGCACGATCATTTAGAAAGATTAATAAAAGCCATATCGTTTTTCCGATTTTTTTTAACTTTAATAATTATATACCTTTTACATAAAGAAAATATTTTAAATCTAAAATATTTTTTTCTTGTAGCAGCCTTTTCATCATTATTTATATCTCTAGATGTAATTTATCAAAATATTTTTGGTTTTAATATTATTGGTCTTGAAAATACGTTGCGAATAAATTCAAGTTTTTTTGGAGATGAATTAATAGCTGGTGGCTATATTCAAAACTTTTCTTTTTTCGCAATACTTTTAATACCGTTTTTAGAATATGAAAATAAAATCATTAAGCAGGCGCTTACCACAGCAATTATAATTATAGTGGGATTAGGAATTCTGTTATCTGGAAACAGAATGCCTATGCTAGAATTTTTTTTGGGTTTATTTTTTTTAGTTTTATTTAGCAACAAGTTGAGAAAAATTATATTAGCAAATATTATTATTTTGTTATTAGTATTCGGTTTTGTAGCTTCAATAGATAATAATGTAAAATATAACTACCGTTCTTTATATGGAAGTATTAAAAATATTGTTATTATCCTTTTTAAAACTTCAAATGATGAGGCTGTTTCAAATAAGCTGGAAGATAAAAATAAATCACTCATGGATGATTTTGAATCTTTCTGGACTTTACAAAGGCAAAAAAGTTCAGATTCAGTTAATGTGCAATCAAATATTCATGGCCACTCAAAGTTATTTGCCACAGCAATAGACACCTGGTCAAAAAATAAAGTTTTTGGAAATGGAATTAAATCCTTTAGAAAAGATTGTATTAAATTTCATAAAAGAAAAAAAAATAGGTTGTGCTCCAATCATCCTCATAATTACTATTTAGAAATTTTAACAGAAACAGGAATTGTTGGAATTATTCTTATTATTTCACTATCATTTGTATTTATAATTTTCCTTTTAAAAAATAGAAAAATTGTAGAAAATGATTTAATTTTATTAGCAGCCATTATAGGTTTATTTTCAGAAACATTTCCAATTAAAAGCACCGGAAGTATTTTTACGACTAGCAATGCAACATACGTAATATTAATTGCATCAATGCTATTATGTTATAAAAAAATATTATTTTTAAAAAAAAATTAAAAATTTAATTTTTGATTTATTTCTTTAAAAGTAGCTTTTCGAGAAAGCAATAAAATAGAGTAAATAAGTATTTTGCTCTTAACTCTTTAATATCAAATTTAGATTCACCTTCTTTTCTATTTGTCCAGGAAATAGGAATTATTTTATATTTCATTTTCCTAGATATGATTTTAAGAGGAAGTTCTAAAAAAATATTAAAACTTTCTGATACAAGTGGGAATGTTTTAAGTAAAGCTTTTTTTTTGTAAATTTTGAAAGCATTTGTAAAATCATTGTAATCACTTAAAAAAAGTAATTTTGTTATAAAATTAAAAATTCTATTTAGCAAAAGTTTTTTCTTCGGGTAATCGATTACTTTTGATCCGTTTATAAACCTTGAACCAAAGACTGCATCAAAATTTTCATCCTTTAAAATACTGTAGTATTTCTTAAAGTCGTCAATATTGTCTGACAAATCAGACATCATAATACAAATAGCTTCACCATTTGATCTGTCGATTCCTTCGACAATAGCTCCTCCCAACCCCTTTCTTTGATTTTCGTAAACTTTGATTTGATTATTATGATTAGATATTTCAGCTATTTTTTTTTTTGTTTCATCAGTACTAAAATCGTTAATAAAAATAATTTCGTGTGGTAAATTTTTTAAATTATTTTCAAGCTGGCTAACAATCTTTTCTACTGCGAGCTCTTCATTTCTAACGGGAATAATTATTGAAACTTTCATAATAGTAGTTTTAATTGTTAATTTTTAGTGATAATAGATAATTTTTGCTAATATGAAAATACTTATTACAGGAGGATGTGGTTTTGTAGGTTCCAATTTAGCCATCTATTTAAAGGAAAATAAAATTGCAAAAAAAATTGATTCTTTAGATAATTTAAGTCGCCAAGGCTCGTTTTTAAATTACAAAAGATTAAAAAAAAAAAATATTAAAAATTTTAAGGCTGATATATCAAGCAGCTATTTCCTAAAAAAATTACCCAAATATGATTTAATCATTGATTGTTGCGCCGAAGCAGCAGTGGAAGCTTCAAAAAAAGAAATAGATAGAGTTTTTTTTACTAATTTAGTCGGTACATTTAATATTTTAAAAAAATGCAAAAATGATAAATCTAATATTATTTTTCTATCTTCTAGCAGGATATATTCTATTAGCTCATTAAGGAAAATTAAAAATAAAAATTTTTTAATTAATGAGAATTTTAATACTACAAAACCAAAATCAATATATGGTTTCTGCAAGAAGAGCTCAGAAGAATTAATTAAGGAATTTTCGTATTTATATAATATTAAATATATAATTAATAGATTGGGGGTTATTTCTGGTCCATGGCAATTTGGTAAACAAGATCAAGGTTTTGTAAGTTTGTGGGTTTGGAATCATATGAATAAAAAAAAAATGAGCTACATAGGTTTTGGAGGTAAGGGTTTACAAATCAGGGACGTGGTACACGTTTCCGATGTTTGTAAGTTAATTGCAATTCAAGTTAAAAAAATAAAAAGTATTAATAATTTAACGGTAAATGTTGGCGGAGGAAGAAGAAATGCGGTTTCACTTAAAAATCTTACTAGAATTTGCGAAAAAATTACCTCACACAAAATAAATATTTCTTCTAAAAAACAGACATCAATTTATGATATTCCTTACTATATAACAGATAACTCCATGGCTAAGAAAACATATGGTTGGTTTCCAGAAAAAAGTTTTTTACATATTGTTAGAGATGTGTACAAATGGATGCTTTCATATAAAAAAACATTAAAAAAATATATTAAATGAGTTTAGTTTTAGTCACAGGATCTTGCGGATTAGTTGGTTCAGAATCGGTTAAGTTTTTTTGCTCAAAGGGGTTTGATGTTATCGGGATTGATAATAATTCTAGATTGAAATTTTTTGGAAAAGATGGAGATACGAGTTGGGTAAAAAATAATTTAATTAAATTTTATAAAAATTATATTCACAAAAGTATAGATATAAGAAATTTTTCGGCTTTAGAGAAAATTTTCAAAAAATATAAAAATTCTATAAAATTAATTATTCATTCTGCAGCACAACCATCTCATGATTGGGCAAAAGAGAAACCTTTTATAGATTTTAACATTAATGCTTTAGGAACATTAAACCTATTAAATTTAACAAAAAAATATTGCTATAACGCTCCTTTTATTTTTTTATCAACAAACAAAGTTTATGGAGATAATCCAAATTTATTACCTTTAAAAGAATTAAAAACAAGATGGGAAATTTCAAAAAAACATAAATATTTTGAGGGTATTAATGAAAACATGAGTATTGATAATTGCGTTCACAGTTTTTTTGGAGCATCCAAATTATATGCTGACCTAATAGTTCAGGAGTATGGTAAAAATGATGGTTTAAAAACTGTTTGCTTTAGAGCTGGATGTATAACAGGACCAAATCACTCGGGGGCTAAACTTCATGGGTTTTTATCCTACTTGGTAAAATCTTCTGTAAAAAAGAAAAATTATCACATTATTGGATACAAAGGTAAGCAAGTCAGAGATAATATTCACAGCAGTGACCTGATCGACTGTTTTTGGAATTATTTCAAAAAGCCAAGGATAGGCGAAGTGTATAATATTGGTGGAAGCAGAAAATCAAATTGCTCCGTAATTGAAGCATTAAATTATGTTGAATTATTATTGGATATAAAAGTAAAGAAAATTTACCAAAGAAATAATAGAATAGGTGATCACATTTGGTACATAACTGACACACAAAAATTTAAAAAACATTACCCTGACTGGAATCAAAAATACGGAACCAAAGAAATTATTGAGGAGCTTATTTACAGTTTTGCATAAATATGATTTTTTTAAATGCATTAAAGAAAATTAATAATAACTACCACCTTCTCTTTTTTCTGTTAATAACAGCATTTTTAGCAAGATTAATATCATTTAATCTCTATGGAGATTATTATTTAAGCAACGAGTGGAAGATTTTACTTAATAATTTATTAACTCATAAAAGCTATGTTTATTATAATTTTGAAGGCAATCTAATACCAAGTGTTTATATGCCACCCGCTTATCCTTTTTTTTTATACGCGGTAAAATTAATTTCATTCAATAAAATAGGTTTTGTACATTTAGTAATTTTCATACAAATTTTGCTATCCACATATTCAATTTACTTATTTTATAAATTAAATATTTTTTTTTTCTCAGAAAAAATTTCACTTATTAATTCATATATTTTTTCTTTTTTTCCCTTAAATATTTACGCATCCATTAAGCTGTCATCTGTAAACTTACAAATTTTTTTATCTTTAATGTTTCTATATTTACTGTTTTTAGTGCTGAAAAAATCGAGTAAAAAAAATATAGTTCTTTTTTCAATTACGTCTGCTCTTTTAATTTTAACTAGAGGAGAATTTGTCTTGATTTTTTTTTCTTTTATTGCTTTTTTATTAATTTATAAAAAAATAAGTTTTATCAATCTTGTCAAAATAATTTTAATAGTTTCATTAATTATATCCCCCTATGTTTTGAGAAATTATTATCATTTTAATCAAATTGTCCTAGTTAAATCCTTAGGGTTTAACCTATGGAAAGGAAATAACCAGTTATCTTTAATCCAGGGTTACGAAAATTATGAAAATGACACGTTTTCCAAACTTAATGCAAATATTCAAAATGTAAAAAAAGATAAATTTTATGAAATAAATAGAGATAATATTTTTTTAACTGAGGCGAAAAAAAATATTTTTAGCGATACACAAAGATATTTTTATTTATTTTTTAAAAAGTTATTCGCTTTTTATTTTGTTGATTGGGAATCAACTCATCCAAAATATTTTAATTTTTTTAATTTTTTTCCTAATTTAGCTTTATCAATTTTATCAATTCCAGGATTGATAGTTTTTTTTAAAAAAAGTAAATTCGAACTTCGTTGCTTGGCTTTGTATTTATTGACAAATTTACTCATATTCTCTATTTTTTTTATATTGCCAAGATATAAGTTGATTATATTACCAGTTCAAATAATTATGGCTGGGTATTTTATTCAATATTTAGTAGATAAATATAAATCAAATAAGTTGCTTTAGTTATGAACGATATTTTAAATGATAAAAGTGTAGATATAGTTTTACCTAATTATAATAGCTTTCCATTTCTTGAAGAGACGCTTCAGTCTATAATTAACCAAACCTTTAGCAACTGGAAGCTATATATTGTTGATGGTAATTCAAATAGTGAAACAAAAGAAATTTTAAAAAAGTACATTAACCACCCAAAAATAAATATTATATGGCTAAAAAAAAATAAAAAAGTTGGCTTTTGTAGAAATCTAGTAATAAGAAATACTAAATCTGAATACATAGCGTTTATAGATTCGGATGATCTTTGGGATAAAGAAAAACTTGAAAAACAACTAAATTTTATGATTAAAAATAATTATAAATTTACTTACACTAACTATGTAGCCTTTAAATCAGATATTCAAAGTAAATATTTAAAAGAAATTTGCCCACCAAAGTACTTTTCATTTAATAAATTTATTAAGAATACTTCAATCGGCACAAGCACAATGATTATAAAAAAAAATATAATTGGGAATTCTAAATTTAGTAACACTAAAATTTGTGAAGATTATTATTTTAAATGTGAAATTTTAAAAAAAACAAATTATGCGCATTGTTTACAGGAAACTCTGACCAAATATAGAGTTAGAAAAAACTCATTACAAAGTAGTAAAATAAGAAATCTTTACTGGATTTGGTATATAAATAAAAAATATAATCGATTAAACTTTTTTAAAAATTTAATATCTGTAATATGTATTTCAATCAATTCTCTAAAAAAATATGGCTTCAAATAATTTAATTTTATTATTATTAGTTATTTCATCTGGCATATTTTTTTATAAATATTTTCCAATTTTTATAAAAAAATTTAATTCTAAAATTTTAATTGATGATCAGTACACCAAACCCCAGGCATTTCATGATAGCCCTGTTTCAACAGCTGGTGGAATAGGTATTTATTTTCTTTTATTAATTGTTTTTTTTAATTTTTATTTTACTAAAAATATATACCATCAAGAATATATTTCATTTTGCACATTATTTTTTATCCTCGGATTTTCTGATGATTTAAAGATTTATATTAAACCTAAAATAAGACTTGGTTTAATGATTTTATTTTTAATCTTTTTAATAATATTAAATGACTTCTATATAGATAAAACTGGTATAGAATTTTTAAATAATTGGTTAAAAGATTATAAAATATTTTCACTATTTTTTGTTTGTCTGTGTTTTTTATTTGTAATCAACGGGGCTAATTTGGTAGATGGGTATAATGGTTTATTAGGTTTTCATTCATTAATAATTTTTTTAAATCTATTTTTCGTTAATTACTTTAATCAAAATCAAGATTTAGCTTATCTGTTATTTTATACAATTATAGTACTTTTTATATTTCTTATATTCAATTTCCCTTCTGCTAAAATTTTTTTAGGAGATGGTGGTTCCTATTTATTAGGGACATTTATTGCTTTGTCAGCGATAAAAACTAGTTTAGAGAATCCACAAATTTCTCCATTTTATTTTTGTATGCTTCTTTTTTATTTATTTTTTGAGGTATTTTTTTCTTTTTTAAGAAAATTGATAAAAGAAAAAATTTCTCCGATTCATCCTGATAAAAAACATTTACATATGCTTCTATATAAAACATTAAACAAAAAAAATGACAAATTTAAAAGCAATTACAGCACGACTCTAATTGTAAATATTATTTATTTAATTTTGCTCCTTCCGGCAATCTTCATGATGGAAAATGGATTATTTTGTAAATATTATTCCATTTTATTTTTTATTGTCTATATAACCTCCTACAAAATATTGTATGAAAAAAACAAGTAAAAAAATATTAATAACGGGAGGAGCGGGTTACGTTGGTCAAAATTTAGTTAGATATTTTCTTGATAAAAATTATAAAGTCGCAGTAATTGATAATCTATCAACATCAAAAAAAATGAAAAAAGATATACTAAACTTAATAAATTTTTATAATATAGATTTAACAAGAGATAAAAAAGTAAAATCTTTTTTTAAAAATAAAAAATTCGATTTAATTATTCATTTAGCTGCTTTTTCTGGAGTTAAAGAGTTTAATAAAAATGTTAAAAAATCATTTAATAATAATGTTTTATCTGCAAGAAATATAATTAATTATGCATTTAAAGACAAAAACACCAAATTAATATTTTCCTCATCCGCCGCAGTATATGGAAAAGTGTCAAGAGAAAAAATATCAGAAAAAAATATCTGCAACCCCGCAAACTATTATGGTCTGTCCAAGCTTGCTTGTGAACATATGATTAATGATACATTTAATAAAAAGGCAAATAGCTACGCCATTCTAAGATACTTTAATGTTGTTGGCTCAATTATTGATTTTAAATTAGAAAAAAAAATAAATTCTTTGTTTGATGTCATAAGTAAAAATATAAGAAAAAAAATATTTAAAATAAATATTAATGGTGGAAAATTTAATACTAAAGACGGAACTCCAGAAAGAGATTTTATTCATATTAATAATCTTTGTAAAATACACGAAAAAATTTATTATTACTTAAACAAAAAAAAAAATATTACAGTCAATTGTGGTTCGGGGAAAAGATATTCTGTTTTAGAAGTAGTCAAAGCGTTTGAAAAAAAAATAAAAAGAAAATTTCGTACTTCTTTTAATATTACAAATCCAGATGAAACAAGTACAATATGCGCAAATACTTATTTACTAAAAAAAATTACTAAAATTGATTTGAAAAAAAATAATTTGAATGATTTAATTAAAAAGTATGTATAATTGCTAATTATTGACATTACAAATTTATAGGACTATTAAGTAGAAGCGCTATCGAAATGGTAGAATTTTCATGAAAATATTAATAATGGGATTGCCAGGGTCTGGCAAAACAACTTTAGCTTCAAAATTGGTCCCTTTATTAAAAGCAAAATGGTTTAATAATGATGAAGTGAGAAAAGCTGCAAATGATTGGGATTTTTCTGAAGAAGGGAGAAAAAGACAGGCGAAGCGAATGGCAGAATTGTCTGAGAAATATAAAAAAGAAGGACATACTGTTGTTGCAGACTTTATTTGCCCCACACCAGAAGCGAGAAAACTATTTAATGCAGATTATACTATTTGGGTAAACACAATTAAAGAAGGGCGGTTTGATGATACAAATAAAATGTTTGTTAAACCTGAAAAATTTGATTTTGAAGTAACAACAAAAGATGCAGATGCTTGGGCAAGAAAAATTGTTGGGAAAATAAAATAATGTCATACGAATGGGATAATAAAAAACCTACAGCACAAATGCTAGGAAGATGGCAGCCTTTTCATGACGGTCACTATGCTTTGTTTGAGGAAATAATTAAAAAGACAGGTCAAGTTTGTATTCAAGTTAGAGATGTTCAGGGTGTTGATGATAATCCTTTTGATTTTGAGTCTATTAAATCTAAAATTGAAGAAAGATTGAATCCTAATTATAAAAATAGGTTTAAAGTAGTATTAGTTCCAAATATAACAAACATTTGTTATGGTAGAGGGGTGGGATATAAAATAGAAGAAATTGTTTTAAGTGAAGAGATTCAAAAAATTTCAGCAACAAAGATTAGAAAAGAAATGAGAGAAAA